>Ga0123354_10005629_pt1 | contig 18286 bp, 15 predicted proteins | sample TergutLab28metaG_2_FD_97872 | JGI IMG/M metagenome (GOLD analysis project Ga0123354, IMG submission 97872) | Labiotermes labralis P4 segment gut microbial communities from Petit-Saut dam, French Guiana - Lab288 P4 | ecosystem: Host-associated > Arthropoda: Insects > Digestive system > Gut ...
CACTCCCTTCTGATATAATGTGAGACTACTTATAGGTTTATGTAGTTTTAGTTTGTTTCTTGTATTAAAATTGTGTACCTCAATGTTAAGTGTAAACCTTTCCTTGTTTTGTAATACAAAATTAATTAGACATAATATATATTGGGAAGGTACGGTCAGTATCCCTAGAGATTGGAATAATGGTTTACATGAAGTTCTAGGCCTGGAACCAGTCATGATTCTGATTATTTTCTTTTGGGCTAAGAAGATTTTTTTGCATTCAGTGGAGTTCCCCCAGAAAATTATACCATAATTTATTATTGAATGAAAATAAGCAAAGTAGATCATTTTAAGCGTGTTCATGCAGTTAATCCCACCTGCACAGGACGATTATCTCCAGTCTGCTCAAACCGTTCTTCAGACTGTGAGGTGTAGCTGTGAACCTGAACATTAGGCTCAGAATGTGCTGTTGACACTGAAGAAGTCACATGGCTTGACGACGAGTGAACAATCACAGAGCGCTTCATTGTGAATGATGATGATTCCTGGTGTTCAGAAATGATGCTGCTGTCATGGGGCAGAATGTTCAATTCTGCAGGAGACTTTGCTGTGTAAATAAAGACATACACATTAAAAGAAAACACCAGAAGTAAAACCATACCAACGAAAACAAACCTTATGAAATATTAGTTCATTATTCAAACAGTCACCTATTCAAGCACACTGATGCCCAATGAACTACTGCTATGTTATGAGTCTGCAATTAAAGCACTTCTGAAAACTGTTAACACAGCACAGTGTGCCTTATGTCTAAACCAAATCAAACCTTAAAACTACAACAAACCTAAACTAAATCACATGCACACCTTTTCAATACAGCTGTGTAAAGCTTTCAAGCCCTCAACAACTCTTTTCTTGGCTTATATGAAACTTACTTCTTTGCAGCAGAAAAAGGAGTCAAACACAATAGGAAACATATATGTAGTGTAATATGGTGGTGAATTCCGATCTCTACACTCTTTAATGCCAATAACAGTCAGGTTAGTTTAGGTTAGGTTAGGTTGTATATATTTTAGGATATGTTAGAGTAGATAAGGTAAGATACGGTTAGGTTAGGTTAGGTTAGGTTAGGTTAGGTTAGGCTAGGCTAGGCTAGGCTAGGCTAGGTTAGGATAGGTTAGGTTAGGTTAGCATAAGTTACATTTGATTATGTCACGTTAGTAATTAATTCAGTCATTCGTTAACTAATTAATCAGTTTAGTTCATTTAAATCTATTTATTTATTCCGACTTAGTTAATCTTTCAACTAATTTACTCATTGAATTTAATTGTCTGTTTCATATATTTAAACACTTTAATTACAGATCTTCATTAATTAGGTAATTCTGCTTCTTTGTTTAGGTATTAATTCAAATTATTTATTTTTTAATTTGTTTTATTTATTTACTTTGCAAGTGACACACCATATCTTAATCATCAATACAGAACCACTGCATAAGATGCACAAAACCTCACAGTTTATCAGACAATACAAAACTACCAGGTTAGATTAAGTAAGGTTTGGTTAGGCTCAGTTACGTGATGTTAGGTTAAGTTACCTCAGGACAGGATGTCATTACAGTGAGTTAGATTAGATCAGCTTATATTAGGTAAGTTTACTAATATAATAATTCATTATATTTGCACAATGTCTTTAGTCATGTTATTATTTAATTAAGTTATTTACACACAATAATTGTATTTATTTATTTGTTGAAATTATATAATCAGTTTAATTTTTCAGTCTCACTCTCTGGTTAATTTTGTTATGTACTAATTTATAAATTAATATATGGGATGACAGCATGCTTATGCGCACTTTTTATAGCGCACTCTGGGGAATGGGCTTGGAAAGCTATACACAACAGGTTGTGAGGGCCTTACTATGTGAGTAGGGTAGATCATGTTTGGAATATAAGGGACAGGTAGCAAAGAACAGATATCAGGAAGTATTCCTTTGTAAACAGGACCATTAAAAACTGGAACCAACTACCTGCAGAAGCATTAGGGACTTTCACTTGTAAACCTAAGATTTTCAGAAACAGAATTAGGAAAGCAATTATAAACGGGGTGAAATGAAAGGAATAGAAGTGTGGCAAAAATCATCTAAATGTGCAGTGAAGTGAGGTGAAGTGTAGTGATGTGAGGTGAAATGGAGCAATAGGAAATTTATATGGAGTTCAGCCATATAAAAGTGTAGTGAAGTGCAGTTGGATGAAGTTTAAATGAGAGGAAATGAAGTGCCAACAAGTGTAGTGAAGTGGAGTTAAGTGTGGCTGGGTGAAGTGTAGTGAAGTTTAGTGAAATTGTTAGTATCAGGGTGTCTAACATTATTAGAAGATATATAGATCATATGAAATTTGCTGCTTATATGGCTTTTTCGTTTATCACATTCTTTAATGTTATTTTGGTTACACTTTTTTATCATTGTATATATTGGTTGTATGTTTTGTACACTTTTGTTTAATTTTGTAAATTATGTATTTTTATTCTTATGTTTATGTATTCTTACTGTTTTGTATGTTCTGTTCTGTTTGTTCTGTTTTCATTGTGCCAACTGGCACTCTTCGGCTACCCTGACTGAGGTTTCTCAGCTCTAAGGCAAATTCCAGGGTATAACATGCAAAGACAGGGCATGGCCCACACTCTTCCCAATTAGTTGTTAATTGTGTTGTTCTATGTGTTATTGTGTTGTTCTACATGTGTGTATTGTTGTTATGTAGATGTGTACTGTACTACTGCCACTGGGTGTCAACCCAACTGCAGTGAACAAACATATATCATATCATACATCATATATTTATTGAATTTAAGAAATTAACTACCAGACTGGTACGGCACTTCACACAAACAAGACATAACATACAGGTTACGCAACGGTATCCGATTCTGATTATAACACAACAGATGCTTGTAGAATAAGAAACCAACTGGCAAGAAGACAGTTGTGAACAACAAAAACTACTATTTTTTTTAACAATTTATAATCAACATTTACAACATTTTAAACACTGTAAATTTTAGCTATAATCTGTATATTTGATATGCATAAGCACTGCAAGACTATCTTATTGCTGTAAGCTTTAGCACTACAGCTGTTAGCTGCCTGATGATGGCAGTTACGACAAAACAAGTAGAAGCAAATTAGGAGTGACATACATAATAGCAAAATTGTGAATTTGTTGGTAATGAAAGAGTTTGTTAACCACTGTAAGTTTGTTTATGTATTTCAATGTTAGTTAACTCAATAAAATTTCTCTCTCTTGTGTCTAACTGCTATTAAGTCTAACACTGACCTATTCACATTGATTAAATCTAAAAAAAAAAGACACACTTCATGGCAATTAAGATGCAGACCACCAAGGAATACGAACACCTAACCTCCTATACACACGAAGTCTCACACTCTACTGCAACACAGCAGAGTAACTTGGCATCTGAGGTTGCAACACTGCAGTAAAGGAATGATGGCAGAGTTTAAAATATCCACCTTAAGATTACTCACCCGTCTATATGTGTTGTGCTCCATGAAGGAACCATGTAAAAGCATTCTAAAATCAGACACTAACATTTAACGCAACTGACAGACAGACAGACAGACTGCTTAAGGGACAAAATAACTCACCCCAATGAGCACAGTCCTTCCTGAACAGTTGTCAGTTCATCAGCTAGTCATGAAATTCCCCATATTTTGTAGAATCTGAAAGCTGATGACCATGTTCACAAGAAACAGCCACTTGTCCCTATCCTAAGCCAAATCAATCCAATCCACACCCTCCCATCCTATTTCTTTATGACCCATTCTAATATTATCTTCCTCATCTATGCTTGGGTCTTCCAAGTGGTTTGGTTTTATTCATGTTTTCCTACCAAAATCCAATGGCATTTTACTTCTTCCCTACATATTCCATACACTCTGCTCATCTCTTCCTCCTTGATCTGATTCCCAACCATATTTTGTGACATGTACAAGTCATTAAGCTCCTCAGTATACAGTTTTCTCCAGCGTCCTTTCACATTCTCCTTCTTAAACCCAAATACATTCCACAGCATCCTATTCTTCAACATCCTCAACCTATGTTCTTCCCTTAATCTGACAGACCAAGCACACACCCACATAAAACAAAAGACAAAATAACCAATTATGCATATTTTATAAACAGCAAGTGGGAAGACAAAAGAATTTGGACGCAGGTCTTAATCTCTTCATGCATACAAGTTTAATTTGTTCATGTCATCCCCAGATATCTGACGTATTACACATTTCAAAAGAATTTACTAGATGCACTGAAAAAAAACTGGGTATAAAAAACACCCCCCCCCCCCCCAAGATATTTTAGGTTTAAACATAAACATCTTTCATACTAAAATGCCATATTTTGTTACCATAAGAATAAAATGAGCATATCATTTTTGTCCAAGCAGTACATCATTCGCACAGATATTCCTACATATTATTAAGAAAGCGAACATATATCCAGACAGTAAACGTGCCAAGACAAACAAAATGAAGTCAACAAAGAAATTTGATAACAGCTATTCTAGAAAAGGATTCAGAAGGAGGGATTCTAAGAAAATTCTTGAGAAAATAAAGGCCATTGGACTTAACAAGACGCAGTATAAATATTTTTATACTCACTTCTAACACACAGTCTGGCAACACATGTTGCCTTGCCAGCTTCATTTTCTGCTACACAAGCCACAACGCCGGTGTGGGCGGGAGTTGTCTGGAAGATGGCCAAGGTATGCCGGTCACCACTGCTTGACACCAAGAAGTTCTTACCAGACACTACCGCCTCATTGAAGTACCACTCAACCTGTATCAAATTACACAACATACATGATTTTATTGTGAGATTTTAGGTTCTTAAAACAATGATGATAATAATTCGGTCTGGTGGGATATGATGCCACTTTGAGTGGCAAACACTTACTGTTTCAAAACAGCTTGCTGTCTCCATCTTCAGGGTCCAAGAATTCAACTTCTTGAAATCCATGGACCTTGAAGATGGAGGCAACCAGCTCCTCTGAAACATCCATAATTAATTACCAAATTACATGGTATGATTTCCCAGAACATTTGAATCTTCACGTCATTCCAGTTAACTTTCCAAATTTTATTCATATCAAAACTTGATATTATACTTTTTCAAGAATGAGTATGAAATAACAATGAAACAAAAAGCACATACATTCACACACCTGTTCGAAAGGCACAAAAACAATGAATAGCAACTTGTATAACATAAAGCAATCCCTAAACAGGCCCTGAAGGTTGCAGAAAGTAGAGGCTCCCAGAAATTCTAGACCATTGGCACATGCAGGTGGCAAGGTTGAAAGTTCTATGCACCAGCCACCTTTACCTCCAGGAGATAATCCTGGTACTTATTTCTGTTACAGGCTGAGTCAACTACTTCGCCACAGTGTGGCCAGAAGGATCAAGTCAATGAAAAATTCCAATGACCCTATCGGGAATCGAACCAATGAACATCCGGGTTGTTACGCAGTTCCTCAACCAACTGTGCCACCATAGGACTAACTGCAATATTTAGGATCAGAAAATTTCATATCTATAAACAAACTCATAAATTTACTGCCGTGTGTGCATCCTATGAATTCCAACCAATATAGATGTCTGTTCCTTCAAAATGCAAGCACTATGGAAATAAGCCAAAGCACTAAACAGCTAACATTTGGTGCATGCACGCGCGCGCGCACACACACACACACACACACACACACACACACACACACCAGCATACATAAACTCCTACAGAAAACGGGAAGCTAAAATTTGGCTCACGAATGTGTGTGTGTGTGTGTGTGTGTATGTAACAGGAGCAGAAATATGAAGCAAAGAAGTGCAACACTTCATTTTTTCTGTCACCACTGGCTATTATACACAACCACAAAACTAAAATGAAAGGTCAGTGAGTCACTTGTTTAACTGCAAAACATATCATAATTTTCATGTGTAAGTACTAATAAGAAATAAAAATAACTGACAAGTTATTCTCTCCTGCTTGTGTTAAAATAACACACAAGAGGTCACTGCCACTGCAGATTCATCTGTACAGAGTACATTACACATACACTCAGAATATTGTTAGTTTTGCCATTGCCTCATTACTAATAATGCCTGCAAGATATGTAAGTTTGTGACTAAAGAATATAAATTTTTTTAAGGCATGACATCTCCTAGTCGGCCAGGGCCTCCTACTTAGCAAGGCTTCACAATCACACTCAGACACACCACACTCAGGACTCCTCTGGATGTGTGATCAGCCAGACACAGAGACCTCTACTTGATAACACACAACACTCAAAAGAGAAAGACATCCACACCACCAGTGGGATTGAAACCTGCAATCCCTAGAAAGTGGGCAGCCAAAAACCCACACCTTAGAATGTGTGGCCAATGAGATCAGCAGAATATTAATTTACTGAATGAAAATATAAATGTCACGGACAACAACAGCTATTGGTGCCACTAAGAACATTTATTGAAACAAACGTTAACAGAACTGAAGGACATACTCACACCATCACCAGAATGAAGTTCCCATCTACAGCCAGACCGTAACAAAAAACAGCGAACACACCATACAGCCCAAGCACAGGGCCCCAGTAGTATTACGCCCACAGCATGATTTAACACTTCGAAGCCCAAGCTCGAGTGTCTCCCAACTAACTGTGTGGCCCACACCCGAGCGCAGCTCAGGTTTATATATTCATGTACGTATTACAATGTTCAAGGCTTAAACTCAGGTTTGGGTCACATGGGAAAATATGTCAAGAATGCCTACACATCTGGACCCAACAAAATGCAAAAGGGCTGTAACTCAAATTGCTAATTCTCATCCTATGCTCTCCTTTGAATAATACAAGTTTGGAAAAGAATTAGGGCCTACTTGCTTCTTCACTGCGCCATTACACAGACTTTCACACAAGAAAAATATTTAAACCTCATTTTATAGAACATTTTGTGTGTCTGTGATAAAAACGACATCCCTGCTTCACTGCATAGTTTTACCAAACACAAACTACACACTGCATACCAAAGAATACTTTGTGACATGCACTTACTTTAGGAACAGGTCTGCCAGTAATAACACATTCAAATTTTGTTGTGTCATTTTCATTTACTGTTCTGTCAGCAAACAGCTCTTGAAATGCCGGTGCAATGTGTTTTCCTTGTATTTCAGCTGTTCTAGGCTTAATCTCTGGTGAGCTAATTGTTTTAACAATTAGACTGGCAAAACACTTTGCTTCACCACAAGTGTTGTGTGCCTTCACTGTATACACTCCTTTGTGTTCTGGTAAAACTTCTGGAATAGTAAGGCTCACATTTCCTTCATCATCATGGTCCAGCTACAAAACACAGAGCAAAGCATATCATTTTAAAGGTAGTTTAAACTAAACCTAATTAAATCACACCATTCAATATGTGACACACCACTGTGCCACACCATTCAATATGTGCCACACCACTGTGCCACACCATTCAATATGTGCCACACCACTGTGCCACACCATTCAATATGTGCCACACCACTGTGCCACATACCAACTGCTTCACTAAAATAAATTAAATATGATGGACTTTTTTTTTTTTGATTGAAACATTCAACCATACTATTTCAAACTTTTGCATACTAACTGACTGACTGACTGACTGACTTAATTACTTACTTACTTACTAGCTAGCTAGCTAGCTGACTGACTGACTAACTACCTAGTTAGCCAGCTAACTAGCTAGGTAACTAACCATCCACCGACCTAAAACAGAGTCTTTCTTGACTAGCCAACAGTTCATCATCCAGTCAAAAAACTCCCCACACTTTATGGAACACAAATGTTCAAGACCACGGTCACAACAGCCCACTGCTTATCACTATTCAGAGTAACATATGTCTAATCCATTCCTTCCTGCCTATTTCTCTCAGATGCCTTTTAACATTATCCTCCTATCTACTCCTAGGTCTCACAGGTGGCCTCCACTTTAGGCTGCTCCACCAAAACCCTGTATACATTCCCTCCCCCATCACATGCCCTGCACATCTCATTCTCCTCATTTGCATCACCCACATAACCACACACATACATGTACTGCTGATTTGTATTTACCTGTATATGATCAGAGTGGTGGATTTCTTCATTGTTCAAATACCATTTAATATCGGGTTTGGGGTCTCCATTCACACAGCATTCAAATGTAACTTTGTTTCGTTCTGGAGCTAAGACATCAGTCAGTAGCTTGCTGAATTTGGGTGCTTCACCCGTTGGCTCCACAACTTCAACCAGCTGCCCTCTCATTGCTGGATCCGTTTCACCTACAGCTGGGGAAGAAAGTAGGTTTTGACGGTAATAAAGAATTTTTATGCAATACAGTATTTAGGGTTTGCACAGTGGTGTGACTTAGGATTCTCTTCTTCTGGGACGTGATGCTGCACCAATGGGTGAAGAGGTTCCGATGTTTTGAGGAATTCCAGTTCCTTCACCGTCAGGGTCCTGCAGTGCAAGGAAACCTCTTGGCCATTGAAGACAAAGGCACTAGGATCCCCTTACACATTACAAGCTTCTCACACAGTGACACAGCATCACGTTCCAGAAGATGTGAATCCTCAACTTTTATTCAGCCACGAGATTAAGGCTCATGTGAACATGAAATGGAGTGAAGTTCAGAGCACTCACTTATCATCCACAATCTTATCTCACCTTCTACCTGTTAACACAGAAACACCCACCATTTCCCAATTGTAACAACAGAAACAGTCAAATCTGTTGCAATTTGTGTTTTCGTAACACAAACTGGATATTTGACAGAACACATTCCTAGGCACTTTGCAAAACATCCGCAAAAAAGTGACTGTTAGCATCATAATGTCCTGATTTTAAGCTTACGCCGTGTTCTATATGTAATGTGTTTTCTTTTGGGAAATTCCCCGGCATCTGAGTTCTAATAGCCGACGTTTCAGAACACTCCATCAGTTCCATCTTCATAGGCAGGTGGATGAAGATGGAACTGCTAGAGGGTTCCGAAACGTCGGCTATTAGAACTCGGACGCTGGGGAATTTCCCAAAAGAAAACAAATTACATCATTATGTCTGTCTGTCTGTCCATCCAAACAAAACAGCTCACCTCCCCCTGCATGAAAGTTTATGTTGAAGGATTTTACTGTTGAGAAATTTCAAGTTTGTTTAATACCTGACTAAAATAACAGGCACTTTAATTAAGACTTGCATAAATTTACAAACTACTCTGATTGCTAACATTACCATGGCTGACTCTGTCACCAAGCTTACCAACGCTGATACAGTTGCCATTGTTACCTTGTTTGCCAACGCTACAAATACTCCTGTAATTACCTTTGCCACTAGATTACTGATGTTCACTGGCTGCTACAGTCAAGCGAATGTGCCAGAGATGTTACAATCTACAGACATCTCCTGTCCTGCTTCTAATGCAAGTGTCATCTAAATGTAATGCAAGGCTGTACACAGAACTAAGTTGTATCTGTAGGAGGAAGTGGAATTATAGGTGCCTGGGCATACCTTCTATACACAACAATTAAAAATAATATTATAAAATTGAGAAGAAAAGCTGTTGGGCCCTTGTTTTCCTGGTGACTCAATGGTTACTAGAATGTGCACATTTCATAGCACTGTGTTATGCAGTACTTAATCCACCATGAAGGCAGTACAGACTATAAAATTACAATCACATTATTTTATTGACAAGTGCCACTGGTTACTTCCTGTCAGCTAACTTAACTTACAAACCTCAACGTGCAATGAACAACTTATTTGTTAGATCTGAGGTGTGTCTGCAAGCTTAAGAAAAACATTTCCAGCACATGCATTAAATATGGTGAGTAAAAGCCTAACAGTAACTTAAAACACTGAACTAAAATAAAATGCAAGGAGCCTGATTCACAGTCAACTAAAACAGTGGTGAGCACTGTGTTAGTCTGAAAGAAGAGCGATGTGACTGGGCAAGTGCTTCGGGGCCAGAATTAAATGCTGGAGGTACTCTACAAAAGCCAGGGGTTTAAACTGCTACTGTTATTTGCATGTTGTTGGTGATGTTTTTGTATGACTTGGGCCTGTTCGCTGCACACTGCACAGCAACTGTAGTCAACTTTCAGCATCAAGGGGTTAACACCTGACAGTTTCACAAGTACAAATACTTTTTCTTCCACATTTTTACCTACATTTAACAGACAGACTGCATTTACTTGACGCTTCGCCTCCCGAATTAATTGAGACAACTTTATATTCTCCAGCATCCTCAAGATAGGCCTCCTCAATAACAAGAGAGCACCGATCCCCTTGAAACAGTAATTTGATATCTGTAGATTCCTTAACTGGGCGACCATTGTGGTACCAAATAACCTGCAAACAACATTTCACACATCAACACACAGTACGTATCACAATATTGCTAAGAAACTGTAGGAGTCAACATACAGCATTACTTTTCTTGTTACAGAGAACATCTTGTTGTGTTTATGAACGTAAAAACAATTAGTTATTTTTCCATCAAACACAACTTCGTAAATACTTAGAAAAATGACATGTTTCAGCCTCAGTGACCTTCATCAAGCCATCATTACAAATTATATCACTAGCTTAATATGCACTGCATTGCACCTTATTTTTAGAATTTTTGTAATGATGGCCTGATGAAGGTCTCTTAGGCCAAAACATGTTGTCATTGTTTTAAATAAAACAAAGAAGTTGTTTTTGACTGAAATCTGACAATTTGTTTTTAAGTAGCACATCAGAATGACACGTGCACTATGCACACAACAGTCTTACAACTCAAAACCTAAGCAAATCTATGGATTACAAGCAGAAACAATGTTCAACAAGGTCGATTCAGTACATCATGCAGAAAACCACGTAAAGTAAAAAGCAGAGGCACTGCTTTATTCTTATTTAACCTCAGCACTAGACTGGGGTGGGTGGTCAATGCCATGCCCCAACTGCTTTACCTTGGGAAATAGACATGGTACCCACTACACAGGAGGCTGGGTTAGCCCCAGGACCAGTGTGGACCAGTGCAGTAATTCTTGCCTCCACCAGGACTCGAACCCCTGACCGTCCAGCCCATGGAAAGTAGCTATACCAAGTAAGCTATCATGGCCCACAGTGCTAAACGTGTAGTGAGGGTTACAACAATATGGCAGTCATGACAGTGCACTGTACCTCAGGCTCAGGCTGCCCAACGATGATACAGTCAAGCCTCACTCGCTGTCCTTCAAATACTGACACATCTTTCAGAGACAGCTGAATGGCTGGCTTAACAGGCTCCATATCACTGGCAAGTTCAGAGTCAGATGTCTCAGTTGGCAGGCGTCCTTTCACAGACACATTACAGGAACTGGTTGCTTCACCTGCTATATTCTTTGCTGAGACAACATAAACTCCAGCATCCTTTGGAAAGGCCTCATTTACAACTAATGTTGCCTTTTTGTCTTCATACTGCATCTGAAATTTGTTACAAAACAGCTACAAGCTTCCCTTTCAAATCATAGTCCAGTATATGAATGCAGAATGTTCCAAACGTAACTTTACCAAGATCATACATATGCTCCAGGGAAACCACCATTTAAAGCTGAAATTCAAAGTCAGGACAAACACCAAAGACACAGTGATGACAGAAATAGTAGCTACTGTAACCACACTGTTGCCAATTGTTTCAAATAAAAAAGTGAAAACAAGTGGAAATAGTCATAGGTAAAGTGACTTTTAGGGCACCTAGTAATACAAACGTGCATTGACAGTTCACTCTTCTTACAGTACTTTAAATGTGCACACAGCAAATGATTAAGTGCACATTACACAGCCAATTCACATTTCAATGTCAGACACATGACCAACATACAAATATTTGTCTAACAGAAGGAGCCAGAGAGCTGACGATTCAAGTATTCTGAGACGTGACACTGAGTAGCTGGTTGGATATTTCCTGTTATTTTGAAATAGCATAGCACTTTCATCTTCATGGTCAAGAAGCAAGAAAAATGCACTGCTTAACTAACAACACAGCACAGCACATCCCAAACAACTTGAATTTTATGTGACACCTCTGTCACAGTCTGAAATGTTGCAAAGCCATTGTCATCTGGAATGTTACAAGAAACTTCTACGTGAGTCAGTATGTGGTGTCTAGGTTATGACAATGGATAATCTTGCACACAGTGTCATCACAAAGAACATCCATCCAAATTTTCACCAATATGAAAAACTTTAATATCACATTTACAGTTACATTTCATGCACGGTACTAAGTTTCATATTAACCATATAAAAACAATTCACTCTAAAGCAACATGAAATTCAACCTGTGATACACACTGCACACATTTTACTTTAGCCACAAATCTTAGCTGATAATATCTCCCCATTCACATTAATACACAAACAGAATTGGTTCATTTTATTAACTTTGGGCTGCTGACATTTCTCCTTTAAATTATCTTGCAATGTATATGAATTAACTCACTCTGACATCATGAGTTTCCTGTATAATTTTCCCATTATGATTCCAACTGAGCTCTGGTGTTGGCAGTCCAGTTACTTCACATTCTAGTTTTATCTTCTGACCTGCTCGGGCCATCACATTTGACAATGGAGTGATGAACGAAGGCGCCTCCGTTGGTTCCAGAGCTACACAGAAAAATGTTCAGAAATTTGAAACATCAGGGATGACAAAAATTGTTACACATAAGCAGTACCTGTGGAACAGCGCTACAGACGGTATCTGGATGGAAGAAAGGGAACACAAAGAAGGAAGAAGAACATACACCAAGCAGATGCACAATTTGTATTCCTGTCAATATCTTTAGGAGTACTCAATTAAGAAGTATGGGGTGTGTGGAACACAGGAGGCGTGTGCACACGCACGTGCACACACACACACACAAACAAACACAAGCGCATGCACACGCGCAATTGTGGTGTTTGTGAAATCTGTTCAGGCCCCATAAAGAGAGGATATTTCTTGAGTAGCATAAAAATTAAAAAGCATTTGGTAGGAATTAGTCACAACTCAAAATTATTAACAAATTTTGTTGCTTGGCTATCATATAATTTTCAGATTAACTGAAATGTGTTCTGAATGAAGACACATGTACTGCAATACATGTATAAAGAGCCAACCATGCCACTATTTATTACCTCGGTGGTCACACAGTTTAAACCCAGGATATCAGACCTCAGGACCTGAAAGTACCCAACCAGTACAGCAACTGGGCTACAGGCTGGAAAATACAGGGTTCGATTTCCAAGGGAGGTAAGAGATTTTACTCTTCTCCAAAATATCCAGCCAGTTTTTCGACCCAACTTGCCTCATGTGCAATGGTGCAATGGGTACTGGGGCTCTTCCCTGAAGGTAAATCAGCCAGGCTGTCAAGATGACCACTCTCCTCTATCTAGTGCTGAGGTTAAGAATGAGTGGACCTGTACCCATACTCCTGCTTTGTGCCCTCACAGCATGGACAGGGAGAACATTACATTTTTTTTGCCTTTACCGAACAACAGGCCTGATGTTTAACCTCAGTTTTACTATCCCATAATTCTGTACTCAAACAAATTTCACATATGGATTCAAAACTGTGTTTTGTGTGACCTGAAATTTATGCACTAAATAGCTGTAATTGTAATTCCTACATACTCATGTACAGTATTTGACCAAATTAAGTACACCATGATGCATTCTGGTAGACAATCTGAGAAAATTAGAATGGTCCTTAATTTTTCTGAAGCAAGCCAACTCCAAAATTTCATTTTTAAAACTCTCAACACATCCCATAACGCTCCAATCATAGAATGCTAATTACTTACGCTCCACAGTGAGCTTCGCACTGCATACATCAACACCAAGCTTATTTGTGGCCTTGCAGCAGTACTCGGCTTGGTCCTCAAGGAAAACTTCCTCAAATCGTAACACTGCCTCTCCATTATTGTATGTGATGGCATAGTCAGCTGAGTTATCGATACAAACGTCATTCTTAAACCACTGAACTGTGGGCAGTGGATTGCCTTCAACTTTGCATTCCATTTGAAATGCTGAGCCTTCTTGAGATGTGCCTGGCTCTAGACGTTTTGTGAAGATGGGAGGCGACAACTGCTCTTCAGGTTCTGCTTCTGTTTTTGTAAACACATCATTTTTTAATATGACACTATCCTGAACAAAGTACAATTAATATCAAGAAAAGGGTGGGAAGTGTCATCACAATACAAAAACAAATATGAATCTACACATTAAACTGTGTTACTACAAATCTTTACAGAGAGAGTGTAATTAATATGGGGATTCAATTGCATAACAAGGTGCCCAATAATATAAAGAAGATGGAGGATTATAAACCATATAAAAGAGAACTGAAATATTTTCTCATACAGCATGTGTTTTATTCATTGGAAGAATTTTTTGTGTCTTGATGTGGTGGTACTGTAGTGAACTAAAATTTATTGTGTAAATCTGAGGGGTCAAATCATGTAATTATTGAATTTACATATTTATGAATTGTTGTTATATGCAGTTGTTAACAAGTTCTGTGCTCTAATATTATTACTTTTTATATTAAAATAATTTATATTACATCACAACATCAAATATTTTACTAGACCTATTATTTAAAATTACTGTACAATTTTATATCCACTTCTAGCTGTCTTGAGCAAATAAGACTATTTCCATATACACATGGATTTTGTAATCCTGTACCGATCCATGGAATGAAAATAAATGAAATGAAATGAAAATTATGACTCCTGAGACTTTGCAGTGAAACTCTGCAAGACATTTACTCTCTTCTTCGTCATTCTGCTATAAGCTGACGTTCTTAAAAATATAACCCAGTGCTGAACGAAGGTTCACAGAACGTATGCATTCTGTTTGGAATGATGAATGTAGTGGAAGGTCTAGCACAAACTTCTAAATAGTGCTAAATACACTTTATTAAAGGTAACGGTAACATGAACCCATGATAAGTGGGTGACTTTCACATGGTATGGTGAGTCTTTAGGCTGCAGATGGTGATGGCTTGCAGGTATAGAAGGTAACTACAAGTATACTGAATAAGCATTCACAGAGCAGACAGCATGTCAAGCAGCCTCATGAACTGTACTCCTCACCAGACATTACTCAGGTGATCAACACACAAATGTGACAGGTGGGGCATGTGGCAGGTATGGGGCAGAGGAGAGGAGCATACAAAGTCATGGTTGGGAAACCTAAGGAAGTGACCACTTGGAAGACCTGGAGATAAATGAGAGGATAATATTAAAATGGATCTTCAAGATACAGGATCAGGGGCAAGGATGTGACTCATCTGGCTCCAGACAACCAGACAAGAAGTGGTGGTGGGCTCTCATAAACATGGCAATAAACCTTGGTTCCACAAAGTACTGGAATTTCTTGACTAGCTGAGGAACTGTTAGCATCTCAAGATCTCCGCTTACTGTAGTCAGTTAGTTAATCAGTTAATGGTAACACGATAAAATGTCCCTGAGCACAGCATTAAGGTATATGGGGAGAAAAAAGGTATGGCTCCATGCATTCTTAACCTTGGTACTGTATGATGCATTCCTAATTTCAGCACTGGATGGAGGTCAGAGGTCAACATCATGCCCCAACTGCTTTAGTCCCAAAGAATGAGGTCCCAGTACCCACTGAGAAGGCAGCTCAGTGGGACCCAGAGCCAATCTGACATTTTCGAGAAGAAAAACCTCCTACTCCTGCTGGGAATCAAACCCCAGATCATCCAGCCTGTAGCCTTGTCAGTATGCTAAGCTATTCTGGCTTCATTTTATTAAAATAAATTAACCATAGTTCTGAACGTCCTATAAAATGTATTGTCTTTTATTACAGTAAATGGCAATGAGAATTAAAACAATGAGCTGCTAAGTCAGGCGAGTCTGGGTGAGTCACAGACACATAGGGAAAGTGCTTAATGGATAAGGAGGGTGAGCAGGCAGCCAGCTTGATTCTTCATCATGCACGTTATTCTCTCCCGGACATGTTTAGGTAAGTGGAAGTTCAAGAAGCAGCAAGAAACTTCCTGTTCATCACATAAAAAGCAGAACGGTATCCCACTTCACTGCCAGCCTTCAAGGGCTGAATATAACATTCTTTAACATGTCAGTAAACATTATTTGCCAAACTTTGACTAGCAATGAACTACAAGGCAGAAGATCACGGGTGCGATTCCCGATGGGGAGTCAATGGGATTTTTTATCTACTTAATCTTTCTGGCCACACTATTGCCCCAGGGTCAACTCAGCCTCTAACAGAAATGAGTACCAGGATATACCTTGGAGGGTAAAAGGTGGTCAGTGTCTACAGCTGACAATCCCACCACCTTCATGAGCCTCAACCTCCCACAGCCCAAAGGGCCTATCCAGGGCTGTACAGGGACAGGCTTTACCAACCTTTGACTGACAGTGTAGCATTTGTTTCAGCAGTCCCTGCAGCATTGACAGCCCTGCAGATGAATTTAGCAGAATCTTCTGTGAATGTCTCTTCAATAGTAAGTGTACAGACCCCTAGGTCAAATGTGGTCTGGTAGTCTGGATTATTCTGAATTGCAATGCCATCCTTGTACCATGTTACCTCTGGCATCGGGGAGCCAGCCACTCTGAAAACAGAAAGCATGGGGTGCTGGGTGGGAATGTCAAAATGACAGTATATGACAGTTGAAAACAACAAATGTAACTTCAGTGTTCTGTTGAAATACCACACAATGTCAAATGAAGGCCTTATTTCATGTTTCTGCACCCTGTAGTAGTTACAGGTTAAGATCTTTCATTGGAGGAAAAAAAAACATACTACCTCCATCATCATGATCAAAGAACTGGCCCATGTGGATAATGACATGAAACAAGGAAGAAACTGTTCAAGTACATCAGATGGATTGAGGGAGTCTGACCAATCACAGCCACAGAAGCCAGGAAAAAGGAGTAGGATTGACTGAGCCAGTGAGTATCAAGTTATCAGGAACAGCTCTCTTTTAAGGGCCCCAGTAGTAGGAAATGTGCAAATAACATGGTTAGTGACAGCTGTTAACCTGCATTCAGTGTGATCAGCACTGGAACCATTTCAGTCACAGTGAAGATGCAGGCATATGCTCCTCCAAAATGTCAGAACAATCAACCAAGATATGATACAGGAACCACAAAGGTGACTACCATTTGAAACATGCCTGCCATAAAAAGCTGGATAGTTATATCATTAAAGGTACTGCAACAGCCAGTGACTTAAGCAGAAATTATGCAAGCTGAGGGACATAAATGTCAATGGGTGACCAAATGTGCAATTCACGGCAGCATTGCACATTTAGAGTGCATTAATCAGTTAACATTCCTGCACACCAATGTGATGACATGTGCAGATCAAGGAAGTTAATAAAGCCTCTTAGGCTGGCAATCAAAATTTCACAGACCCCCTGCATCATCAGGGGTCTCCAGTAACTATCCATATTATGAATGTATCTCCGTAAGAGAGTAGAGTCAGCGGATACAGCTCAAGATTGCATGGCCCTAATGGTATCATGCTGCTAGGATAGTTGAGGAAGTATGAACATTGTGCAAATGCACCACGATGTTACATTGTGTGCATGCTGCCTATGTCTGTGATATTTTGTGAACCTCATTAAGGGCCAATAATTAAAAAGGATCAGTAACCTATATGTTGTATGCTTTCTTCTGGGTAATTCCCTGGCATCTGAATTTTATATGCTGACATTTCGGAACATTCCATATGTTCCATTTTCATATTCTTAGGACCTACCTGCCTATGAAGATGGAACAGACAGAGTGTTCCAAAATGTCAGCATATAAAATTCAGACACTGAGGAATTACTCAGAAGAAAGCATACAACCTTCAGAAAATGGCAAAAGTTTGAAATCAAGAGTAACCTATATATTTAGATTTTATATACATACTGTCATTACACTGATACAGAATAATTAGTAGATGTAATCTCCTGTACTAGTACATGATCTGACTGAGGATGGCTCTGTATGGCCAACCTATGCAGGAGTGAGAGGTAAATTGGTATGTGTCCATATTCACTTGTGTGTGTGTTTGTGTGTGTGTGTGTGTGTATGTAGCACGTGTGTGTGTGTGTGTGTGTGTGTGTATGTAGTACGTGTGTGTGTGTGTGTGTGTATGTGGTACATGTGTGTGTGTGTGTGTGTGTTAAATGTAGGTGTGTGTGTATGGTGTACGTGTGTGTGTGTGTGTGTGTGAGAGAGA
>Ga0123354_10005631_pt1 | contig 18285 bp, 10 predicted proteins | sample TergutLab28metaG_2_FD_97872 | JGI IMG/M metagenome (GOLD analysis project Ga0123354, IMG submission 97872) | Labiotermes labralis P4 segment gut microbial communities from Petit-Saut dam, French Guiana - Lab288 P4 | ecosystem: Host-associated > Arthropoda: Insects > Digestive system > Gut ...
AAAAAAATAGTGGGATGCAGACGGGGAAGAGGAGAGAGGGGGCAGGGAGATTTCCCCCCACTCAAAAAGAAATCATATGTTTTGGTGCGGGGGGGGGGGTTGCGGGGGGGGGGGGGGGGGGGGGGGGGAGAGGGGAGAATACCGTCGGTGCAAATTTAATAGTTCCAAATGAGTATCAGCCGTGGTAGACAAAATTACTGTGTCTGCCGGCAGCCGGACCCCATTCGACCCTTGTGTAGTAAGCCACTGTATGAACTGAAATATCCCGGGCAAAGTAGAGAGGAGAAATGCGCATATCACAATCCGTTTATTTGTAAGGTGATTACACTCATTGAACTTTATTATATTTATTGCATAATTAACCTGATTAATTAAATGTCAGGAATTGCGTTATGTAAAACTGTGAACAATTAACAAAAAAACAGGGAACGTACTTATAAACGCAACATTGAAGCGCGTTCGTGTAATAACTTTGCTGTGGAAAAGCAGCATGTATTATATATTTTGTGTGGACCAGGTAGCTCAGACGAGATTTTCCGCCAGACCTGCCCTGGGGCCCACCCAGCCTCCTGAAAAATAAGTATCGTATCTTTCCCGGGGGTTAAGCTCGGTCGGGGCGTGCTTCTGACCACTCGCCCTTTATAGTGCCGCGGTCATGGAAGAGTAGAGCTATACCTCTACCCACCCTCTGGGCCACACCGGACCTGTAACGGAATCATTTTACCTTCACCTTTATTATATATTTTGTGTGTGTCTGTAGCCTTATTTATCCAGCATACAGAGCGCATGCGCCCTATTTTATTGTCGTCCGTGACCTGTCTGGCTGTACCATATTCTTCCATACTACCTCATGAATGACATGATCTTCGGGAGGTAAAGGTAAAGGTAAAGTGCACCCTTGTACAGGCACTGAGGCTCTGTACAGGTCGTACGGCCCATATGGGGAGTAGAGGTGTAGCTCTACTCTTTCTTGACCACGGCACTAGAAGGGGTGAGGGGTCAACGTCACGCCCTGGCTGCTCTTTACTCCCGGGAAAGACAGGGTACCCATTGTACAGGAGGCTGGGTGGGTCCCAGGGCCGGTCTGGACAGATGCGGAAAATCTCGCCCCCACCGGGATTCGATCCCCGGACCGTACAGTCCGTAGCCAGTTGCTATACCGACTGAGATACCCGGCCCACACCTTCAGGAGAGCGTTTTTGAATACAAAATGTGTTTTGATCTTCAGTGCAAGTTTCGTCCGAAAATTTTCTCATTCTAAAAGGAATTGAGAGAGACATTGTTATAAATATAGAGAGGTCGTCATGTAAGTTAGACATTATTCATTTTAGATTCTAAAGAAACCAGAATTTTCTCGATAGATTTTTGAAAAATAATAATAATAATGCGCCAAATTTTTATGAAAATCCGTCCAGTGGGACCCGAGTTGTTCCGTGCGGACGGACGGACAGACTGGCAGACATGACGAAGCTAATGGACTTTTTCGAAATTCTTGGAACGCGCCCAGAAACTATATTTTAAAAATAATATTCCACAATTGTGCAAGATGCTTGTACGTAAGACATTTATAAGCTGTGTAATTAATGAATTACACAGACACAAGTTCATTGTGATGCAAATAGGACGCCTGGGTCCAAACAGGTCTCTCCAAGACTCTCAGACATATGCACGCCGATAGAACCTTAGACATTCGGACTGATTAGAGATACGTGTGAAGGGACAAGAAGTATACCGAGAGGATAGATTAGATGGAATGTCACAGCCCGGTCTACATATATATATTATGTCCCACTACCCTCATTGACTTTTTCTGTGCTTTTTCCTCAGTTGTAAGGCAAATGCCAGGGTATACCACGCAAAGATGGGGCACGGTCCGCACTCTTCCTAATTAGTGAACTGTGCTGTTCTATGTATTGTTTTGTGTAAATGTGTACTGTACTACTGCCACCGGGTGTCAATCCAATTACAGTTAAATATATGAGACCATATCATATATCATATCTATCTTATCGTATCGTATCGTATCGTGTCATGTCATGTCATATCGTATCATATCATATCATATATGTAGGTGTATGTTCCCAACAGGGAGGTGGAAGTAAGAGTAGAGCATTAAGGAGCCTGATTGAATGCAACACCTTCGTGAAACCTGCGGACCGCTGGCTGTTGTCATTTGTCCTCCTGTATCGCTTAGCAAACTTAGTACTAACAGGGTGCAAGAGAAGCCTTAAATTAAATGTCGGTTTAATGACCTGCAGTACCTCTGAGAGGGGGTGTGAAAATAAAAGATTGCAACATATCCCGCGACGTAATGATATATTGCGTTACATTTGAACAGGCGTTCGCTCCAGCAGCCATCCACCCTCAACACCCCCCCCCCAACCCTCCTTACCTATTGTGTCACAAAAGACTCTTCGAGTGTGTAACTTCCCACGAAAGTGGGAATTTATCTACAGACTGGACGTGGCAGTCTAAACCCTCCCCCCACCTCCACTTCCGCCCGTTAGACACTCCTGCTTCTTCTTTGTTTGGAGATCTCAAGTTCGACAACAGATCCAGACGCCATATACCCACAAGTTTTGTTTATTGTCCTGTCTGAAGCAAAATGCAGTTCTGTGTAACAACCCACAGGCACTTCTTTTAGCATTCTGCCCAATCTGTATTTCATAATCGCTTTCAGATTATTCTGTGTACATCGTGTGTTGCTAAGGACGTAGGAAACCTGGATACTTTGACTGAAGGTCAAGCCTTCATGTGTTCTGGATACATCACAATGGACGAGAAACTCCTGTTTTGATTTGAGTGGTTGCAGATCCAAGACACATGACATTCCAAGAGCTGACTATACACACATGTACTGGAGATTTTTGTCAAAATATCTGCTCACAGTTTCCTTCGTGCACACTAAATCTTAGAAAGAATTTAGAATGATAAAGAAAATTACTTGAACACGTCAAGATTAGTTAAATGCAAAAACCGTAAAGACGTGTGTGTGTGTGTGTGTGTGTGTGTGTATATATATATATATATATGAAACTTGCACGGCAAAACGGCTAACGTCCAGAGTAACACGTAAAGTTCAAACTACCTGGAATAGACCAAGAAGGACCAGAGCTGTAATCTTTATTTAACCTCGGCTCTAGATGGGTTGGGTGGTCAACGCCACGTCCCGGCCCTTTTACCCTCTGGAAAGACCCGATACCCACTTTACAGGTGGCTGGTCGGGCCTCAGGGTCGGTACGGACGGGTGCGGAAAACTTTGCCTACACCGAAATTGGATCCCCAAACCGTCCAGCTCGTAGCAAGTCGCTATACCGACAACGCTATCGCTGCCCACAAAGTAATACGTTGTAACTTCAAAATTTTCCGTGAATTCGCTGATAAAATTTACAGGAATCCGCTGGCATGAGTTACAGGATTTACAGCACGAGGAAAATTTCTGTCTCATAAGTTCATCTCATCCTCCGTCACCTTAGGGATGCGGTCAGAAGAAAAAGCCCCTAAAAATGGAGAACAATCACGACAATGCTCCAGCACACCGGTCGGTTTTGGTCAACGATTTCTTATCAATGAACAGTGTGACAAAACAGCATCCCCATAATCTCGTAACCTGATTCTAGCTGTTTGAACCAGCTACCTCGAATGATATCAGCTTTAAAGGGACGGCGCTTTTGTGATACTAAAGACATAATTAGGAATACAACGGAAGGACTGACAAGACTTTCACAAAATGGCTTCCAAAAGTGTTCTCAGCGTCTTTACATTCGCTGGCACAAGTGTATATTTGCACAAGGAAATGCAGCTTAAACGATTTTACTGTTGTGTATTTTGCAGAAATAAAGCGTTTCCTGGAATATTTTGAAGCTACCACGTATGTGTCCCACTGAAAGTAAGTTCAAGCGGAAACAGTTTTCTCTAAGTGTCTGTCTGAAGGAGAAGCGTTGTTTATGCGTGATAACACGTACTTCTAACTCAAAAAATTGAAACTGATTATTATTAACAAATATGGGATCGAGTTAATAGGTTAATTCTTCTGTACCTGGAGGTCCCGGGTTCTGTTGTCGTAAATTTTCTTGTGATATTTGGGATTGTTAAAAAATCTGTCGAGAAAATTTAAGTTTGATTGAAATCGGACATGAATAGCGAGTAATTTACGTGAAGACCAATGTACATTTATGATATCTCCGTGAATTCTTCTAAGAATGAGAAATGTTTTTGAAAAGGGCTGTAGAAAAACATATTTTTATCGTCAATAGTTTTTTCCTGAAATTCGAGCCATTTAAGAGATAATGTGGAAAAACACAAAATGTATTTTTGTTTCTCCATTGCAAAAATTGTTTGCGAAAACGCGCAACAATATTACGTTATTTGTATCTTGTCTGTCTTGTTTTTGTTTTGTTACTGTTGTGTGGTGTGCTTTCGACGATGTCTTTACCACTGACTACGCATGGCCTGGTTTGATGCTTTGTAAGAGGTGTATGGGAAAATATTTGGAAAAAGCGATGGTGGTCAAAATGGAGGCCCTATCCCGATATGTTGCCTAGACATGCTAGGCGGGACCAAAAAAACGGTACAGACGTCCCGTCCGGGACATAAAACGGTGGCTTTGGCACAAGACTGTCTTACTGTATGTATATGGTCTAAGCAACCAGAGCAAACAAAACAGACTGAAAGAAAATGATCTATTATAAAGGAAAATAGAAATGGAGGGCCAAAGGCAGAAACATTTATAAATCAGGACGCTGTCTGAGATACATGCGTCAGAAAAACATAGTGTGCAATTGGGGACTCGACAGCCTAATTGTCTGTTTAATGCACAGATTTATGGTGCTACAGAACTATTATTATTATTATTATTATTATTGTTACTACTACTTTTCATATCTTTCATTACATTTTTACGTAACTGTGACCCGCATTTTCTGTACATACAATTTGTCCGATGTATTCTAAAAGCTTCGCGCTGAGGCCATATACCTAATTGTTCGCGTACGTACATTATCTTATACATAATCTGTTATTTCCCAAATGCCATTAAACGGAACTTATCCAAAAGATGTACGGGACATCACATTGTTCTTACCAATCACTGCCTATAGATTTTCAATCCGTGAATGCTGACTAGTGATATTACAAATCTAATAACTTTCAGCATGAGAATCCTAAATGGAAAATCCGTAAAGGTTTCTTTGCCCTTTTGACTCAATAAATAGAATAGGGCTGAATTTACACAACTCTAACCAATAGACCTACGAATAACACTCTCCTTAGAATATACATACAGTTTATTTCTCAACAGTTATTCACGGTTGGTGGCTACTTATGTAGGTGGAAATGAAGACGAGACTGTAACATATAATGCCCGGAGTCACTAATTGTCGTCTGTCATGTTACACTGACCGAAACAAATTGTTTAGGCACGTGTAGGGTTGTTTTAACAAAAACGGAAGAAATACGGCATTACAGTGCAAGAATAGGACTGATATTTTTTTTCTCCTCTGTCTCTCTGTCTGCATGTCTCCTTATGTTTATTTTTTTTTATTCTTCATTTCTTGGATTTTATTTAATTCTTTTTTTGCGTGGGATTATGGGTAGACATGTGCGCACGGAGATACACGCAGAAATTCGCATACTTTTGGTATAAAGTGTAAACTCTTTTCGTACTATTTTAGCCAAAATTGAAGTAGCTCGACCGTCTTTCACAGAACTTCCCAATATAAAATTTCATGACGGCCATTACAAAGATTTCAAGTTGTTATATAAGTAGGCCTAGAGGCGAGCGGCGGTGAAAGAACGCCGACTTTAATAGACGCCCCGCAAGGATGAGAAAACACGCAAAATTTACGGCTTGTGGAATGGTCTCCGGTGGCGCAGTATTCATACAAAGTGTCATGGAAATCGGCCACTTCTCACAGGTATAGTTGGTAACACAGGCAGAACTCACAGGCCTGTTCTGACATTAAAGAAGAAGAACGGATCAAACAAATGAAACTGATAAGTTGAAATTCGCCTGCCTTCAGAGAATTAAGAGCTATGACCATAACTTAATAAAATCCAAATATGATCTTTCCATTTACTAATATCTGAGAAAAACGCTAGTAAAAGGGGTGAAAACAACATTCACGTATTGTTGTATGCTTTCTTCTGGGTAATTCCTCGGCGTCTGAATTTTATACGCATACAACATTCAGAACACGGCGAAAATTTGAAACCAAGACCATTCACGTACGTGCACCAAAATATAATTTGTGTATTTAAAATAAATGCAGCCTTTATTTATATAATAAATACAAGTGTGCCTTTTGTATCAATATAAACTGCCTAACAACTATATTGATGCATACAGTTTTAATACTCATTCTATGATTAAAAAAACTTTTATACATTTTGATGTAAGTTTTTATAACGTATGTTGAAAGAGAATGAGGTCCCAAACCCACTTGCAGGTATAAGTCTTGTGTATGTCCCTTGATAACGCATAGGTCTGATGATGTCTTAATTGAAAAGCCGAAACCAGTAATATGAAGATTTGTTAGTTGTTTTGTGCACGACGGTGATTTGAATATAAGAAAATGTTCAATGGCAGGAGTTCGTCAAGCAAAGTTCGTACAGTAGTAGAACAACTGAGTGACGGCAATGACACGCGATCAGATGATACATAACAAACGTTTCATCATGAATGGCAAGCGCAAGCGATGATAGTGTATATGAGTTGCTTGTGATTAATATGATGGGTCGTCTAGACATTTGGAATGAGAGGTAGGAGTGGGGTGTCACGTGACATGCAGTACGGTGCTTGGGATTCCCCATTTTAGAGGGATTTTTATTTCAAGAGAGTGTTACTACAGGTGTGTTCTACAAAAATAAACATGGCACTGAATTCCCATTGACAGTAATCTAATGTTACTCATAACGTATGCAATTCCATTCACCATCGAGGAGCTCGGATTTGTGAGCGTGTGAATTCACGAGAAAGGACAAAGTGTCCGAATGTGTGACGACAGAAGAGGGAACTTTACCTTTAAAAAAAAGGGGGTCCGACCGAGGCTAGTTTACATACATAACAGGAAAATAATCCGTAACCATTTCTGTCTCAAATGAGACAAGATTTGGAGGATTAAGTTCTTCGAACTCCCAGAAAATCCGGGTAGATGTCATCCCGATTCCAAGAACTTCCTTGCGACGCGTGATGCAAAAGAAAAGCAACCATGATTGTCGGCCAGTATTTATCAAAGAATGAAGTGAAAATCACACAGACTAGCGGCGGAAGACATGTGCATATTCACTTTCCCAAACTTGGCGTTCAGCCTTAACGTTATGTTTACTAATGAATGCGCACTATATTGACGAATGCGCAGTATATCTCAGCGCATCCTCTCCCTATGCTTATGCCTGAGCTAAACGAAGTCTACATTCCCTTGAAGAAATTGGAAGTTCTTGAAATATGGAATTCTGCAGATTGTTTCTACGTGTATTTCCCGGGAGACGGAATCACTGCCTCCCACAAAAGAGCACTGACATCCACATATTGCAGTAGCCTTCCGTTTCGTTTCGCATTTGAAATGGAACCAGTTCGGAATGTTAATATTCTACTATTTAGCTAAAATACCTTTAGTTGGTGTTAATTTATTTAAACATGGGGCAGATTTAGCTCTTATTTAGTCATGCTTTTGACCACTCCTTCTTTTCTCGTTAAGTCGAGACGTTAACAATACGACATTCCTCAATCGTCAGTGGATTTGTTTCCGACACGAACTACGTCAAAACACGCTAAAACGTAACAGAAATCCGTCGCCGTTTCACCAAAGCACGCTCGCAGTAGCCCAATCGTGAAAGGAAACCCCCAGTTGAGACTGGGAATCTCAGACACAGCCTGTCACATGACACTCCTCTCTCTCACCCTGTTGCCAGATGTCCCGCCTGCCCGTCACATTAATAACAGGCCGCTATTTGCCATTGGTACAATTACTATCATGTTCTGTGTTTTGCATGTATGACGCACCCCTAAGTATAAACCATGGAGTTGCGACTTATGGCAATACCTGCACAATTAAATAGTAGGGATTATACGAAAAGCAGCTTAAAGAATCCCCGGGAGAAACAAAGGAACATACCATAGAGAAACGACAGTGTTGTGGGAATAAGAAACTTGAGGGAATATATGGCGGATGACAAAAAGACTCTTTCTGAGATACGTTGACACAAAAATGGGGATAATAATTCAGTATAGAGAGCGCAAGTTCTCACTGTTCTTACGTCTTTATGATGTTTGCCGTTGAGACCTAAGCAAATTAAACTTCTCTGCCTTACCATTTCCGAGGATCGGCAGTCATCTGTGTTCCCGAATGATCTTACCTCCTCCTCTTTGTTCATTAACAGTTGGCGTTGACGGAAACAAATTAATTACAGTGCCAGAATAACGGAACGTTCCGCGACAATCAGATCTCCAAATTTACGCGGTATTGTGCACCTACCTGCAGAATATATAAAGGAGCTAACAATAATTATAAATTAATACTGTACATTTGAGTGATAAAGTTGTATGCTTCTACACCTTTTTCACGTCTGTAATTCTTTTGAGTAGAAAGAGTTTTCGTACGGAATTTCAGAAGCATGAGTTACGTTGCAATTTCATATAAAAGTTAAAAAAATATAACTGCTGTATCATACTTATTATCTCTCCCAAGAATGATGATAAATATTGATATCGTTTGGTTCTCTTGTAGTTAGCATCACAAACAATTAATTGTAAGATTATGTGCGATATAATTTTAGACGACTTTTCGTTATGGGGCGTAATAACGCCATCTTATACGTAACCGAGATAATAAGAATTCGAATACAGAGAAGCTGATATCAAATTGTGGCCATGGGATGTGATGGAAGATTCAGGCTTAATATTTGGATGTTTCCCGCTAAAGTATCGTGTAAAGTGTGGCGGACTTTCGACGTGACGTCACCATATAACCTGGGCTAAGTTTTAAAAGAGGCGATGCACGTATGACGTAACATTGAGGTACCTTAGCGTAACTACTGCTGCCGTTGAAAAAACAATAAATATTACATATTCTGAATGCGTGTTTGTAGCTTTAGGTATCCAGCGTGCGAAGCGCATGAGCCATATTATAATCTGTGGGCTGTGTGGCTCTACCATATTTTTTACATTATCTCATAAATGGCAAAATTGTCTAAGAAATGTTCTTGAACATACAAAATGTGTGATTTTCTCTACTATTTTGTTTGAACCATTTCCCATTCTAAGAAAAATTCAGCGAGATATAGTCAAATAAGTGCATAGGTCTTCATGTAACCTACACGTTAACCCTGGCAGATTTGAATGAAACTAGAATTTTCCCCACAGATTTTAGAAAAATACTCAAAGAACATATTTCATGAAAATCCGTCTAGTAGGAACCGAGTTGTTCCATGTGGACCAAGAGACAGACAGATGGAAAGACATGATAGAGCTAATGAAAGCTTTTCGCACTTTGGCGAAAGCTTTTATGTTATGCAGCATTGAGTAGATTTTGGTGGGTAATATGCACTGATGTTGGTCACACAATGTTGAACACGTATTTGTAATTTTATGAAGCTTTGTACGAATTAGATGTGTGTGTGTTGACACGTAGAGACGAGTTGTTAATGGCATAAGGCTATTCCCTTGCAATATTGTTCTATATTTTAGAGCAAGACCAAATATTAACTCCAGTTATTTCTGAACTAAGACAGGTGAGGTTCGCGAAGTTTGCCTGCCAAAAACCACTTTTACAGTAATTTCTGGCAAACCGCGAATTTTATAATATCGGATTTCAGATTTCCGTGAGTTGTCAGTTACATGCTGCCTAGCCAATAACGATCCTTGGCGTAATGTGCAGAGCTTCCCTTTGCATATCTACACGTAGTAACACTGCTGGTGTTTTCAGTATCAAGATATACAAATTGGCTTGGGTTTTGCCTCTAATGCCATCAGCAGCCAGTCTTTTAGCTTTTAGCTCGTTCTGCCCTTCTGTGGCCCTTCATTTTTATGCCAAACTTGTCCTTAAATATATTATTACGTACAGTTATTTGTGCTTATTGAAGCAGTTTGCATATTCATCCTGATTTTTTTAACAATGGCAGCGGATCTTCTGACCCACCATTGTACATAGGGCCCCTAAAAAGGTGCTGTTTTTATATGCTTAATTATGGATAGACGAGAGACTTCGGTGTTTCAAATATCATCATCATCATCATCATCATCATCATCATCATCATCATCATCATCCATCACGAGTTAGCGCTTGATAGACCTGTTTCTTCCTCGTCCAATAATCCCTTCAAAGATCTTCTACGTCATCGTCTTCCATTTTTTCTTTAATTCAGCATTATTTTTGGCATCCTGTTGTTCATTCTTTTACATATCATGGCCACTTTTATTTATGTATGCTTAAAACGTGTCTCTTATTTGAATTTTCGGGATATAGTTCTATGGCGATCAGTTTAACTCACCTTGTTTTGTGCGAACTTAGGTAGATCAGTTGTCAACATTAGGAGAATTGTATTGATCTCTGTGAATCTGTGACGGACACGATCCTCTATATTAATGTTGCTTACTTGCTATTCAGTGGCCTCTAATTCTAGGCACATGCTGATATGCTGCGTGCAAAAGCTAAAGTTTAATTGAAACCAAGGCCGCTGCTGCAATGTTTCTCCTACCGCAGTAATTACATGGCCGTTTCAACGTCTGTTTCTCCGCCTATCCACTTTTGGTCAGTTCCGTCTGCAAGTTTTCTACTTGAAGCGGAATTTTATATGCACTCTTTGCTTCAGTATTGACAAAATAAATCTGAAATTTCCATGCGAAATATTTGTAAATTTCGTATGTTCATGCCATAAACAGCCTCCATTACCCTGTGAAATATTGAGAGGGTGAGCATTAGAGGCACAGCGTGGCACCTATTGGTTTTGAACCAAATATTTATGTATTGTTTAGATCAGTGTCGTTTGTTATGTTGTTAAGAGTAATAGCGTCCCTCTATAATTGCTGAATTTTTCATGTATTCGTTTTAACGATGCCTTCAGTAGCTAAAATTGTGTATAGTTGGTGTAAGAATATAGCTGGGAGAGCTGCCATGGCGGGAAAGAAGCCACGTTTTTCTATATTTTTACTTATAACACTAGGAGAAATTAGCGCTGGCATCCTTAGTGTTTTATTAGTTTTTTTTAAAGAAACTTAAGCATATATTTTGGCCTCTCGTTATTGAGATCCACAATTTATGATAAAACCATGTACGTGATATTTGATTCCTTAATTTAAAGGACGTTCCTATTTCGTGTGTCACTCCTTTCGTTACACGTTCCTGTGACTTTTGTGCGATTTTGGAAGATCAGTTAGCGGACCTAACATTAACTTTGCATAGATTTCTGCCATATTTAATCTGTATAAGATGTGAAGTAAGGTGCGGCTTCTCTCCTTCCCAAAGTGGTTTTTCAAGGGAGAGATGCCACAAAACTCAAAACGTCTGTCTGTACGGATCTCAAGTGAGACATGTTATTTATATGTTTCTTTAATGGTTTTACGGTACTTTAGACGGCCACGTAACCATTTTTTCACTAATTCATCCTGGCGAAGAATACAGGCCACGAAGTTACGTACATAAACTGATGCTTTATTTCGTTAGCGATGGAACTTGGAAAATATGAGGGAAACAGTATAACATTTAGAGCAAGACGATACTGGTCATAAGATGGGCAGTTGGATGTTACGGGATTCTAGCCATAGCATTTCAATAGGAGATGGACATCATGCGATTTGACGCATATAAACCTGTCGCCACCAGGCGTATATTCTAATATTACGTGTAAATCAGTGGGCCATGCTACGGCACACGTGGTTCGTCGCGGGTTTTATCCATGAAGTACCGGATGCGATCCCGGACCTCTCTATGTGGAATTCGTGGTGCGAAACATGACAGTAAGAGCAGATCTCTGTAAGCACTGCAGCTTTCTCCTGACAATATCATTCCACCAATGCTTTATATACTTTCATGTAATTTTACGACAATCATTTAAGTTCTTGGAATTTAAATAGTGTGTTTAATACAACTCCTTTGTCGACGAAAACCAAGTTGTCGTGTGGCAGATGAATTCTGTTCCTTAGGGATCTCGATATTATATTCGTGTTTTGAGGACGAGCAGTACTGCACACGTTGTTTTTCAGTTCTTTTACTTCTTGTAATTCCTCTACCATCCGTACTTCATTTCGTTTTTCTAGGTCAAGTCGTTCTAAAAGGTGTAGCTTGCTTTTGAGTTTCAATTTCGAGTGGTGTAAACTAAATTAAGTGGAATAGGTAAAGGTTACAGATAATTCGTCACAGATCCGAACAGGCCAATAAAATATATAATAACCTTCCACCTGGTACTTACTTATGAAAATTTTCTTCCAATAAAACCAACTAGTTGACCTAATTTCTCAAATTTATTGTTGGAATTGAACTCTACATATTTCGGACATTTCCTCTGTCAATCATCGGGAGTTTTTCACTGTACACACGGCGTTGATATATGTCATACAGGTTTGCTGACAACAAACCTGTATGACATATACCATTGCTGTGTGTACGGTGAAAAACTCCTGATGATGGGCAGACGAACTGTCCGAAATATATAGAGTTTTATTCTACATATAAATTTGAGAAATTAGTGTATCTAGTTGGTTTTATTATAAGAATTTATCGCGATGCACGATCATCTGAACGTCAAATTTATGAAAATGTACCAATAATGTTTTAGAGAAAATACGACTATCAACCGGTAAAAAAAAATGCTTTCTCACAATTCGCCACTGTTGTCACGAAAAATATATTTGCCAGTCCGCCATTGATAATCTAACCTTAAGCTTGACTATTGAAACAACACACGTAAAAACCTTCTAAATAAATATTTTCTACAAAACTATGAAAAGCGTTTTATAATAAATCCACCGTTAATGTCTCGTACATTTGCTAGTCCTTCTCTGATACAAGCAATATCAGAAAATGGTTTTTAAATTTATTTTAAATTTAACTGATTATATTAACTTTCGTCTTGTGCTTTTAATTCTTCATTTATGCATATTCTTTTGTAACCTATTTTTAATTCTCCCTCTTTATTTTCGTTTACCTCGAAACAGATTTATGGAAGTTCGCTTTGTAAATGTTTGTTAGTGTATAATAAAACTAACCCGTTCAAAGTTATTTTTCATTGATGCCGCTAAGTACATACGTTGTATTAAAAATTTTCCTTAATAAGTAATTAACTGCTGTCAATTTTTTTCGTTGTTACACCGTGCATGTTGTCAAGTCACTCAATTATTACACCAACCACTGCACGTATATAAATTTATAAAATTTACACATTAAAACATTAAAAACGCTCCGACATGTTTCGGGCCTAGGACCATCATCAGGGAGCTATATCGTCTTTGCTAAGGTTACACTATAAAAAGTTACATTAATTTCGCTATTCCATTTGGGTATTGTGGCAGCATGCCGTGTTGTGTTGTGTTGTGTTGCGAAGAGTGCCCTGTTACAGGTGTGCATTCTGTGCTTCGCACAGCGAAATTAATGTGACTTTTTATAGTGTAACCTTAGCAAAGACGATATAGCTCCCCGATGATGGTCCTAGGCCCGAAACATGTCGGAGCGTTTTTAATGTTTTAATGTGTAAATTTTATAAATTTTTATATATGTGCAGTAGTTGGTATAATAATTGAGTAATTGCTGTCAATTTTCCACTCGTCTGATTAAAATAAAACAAGTCCTTTCACGTATGATTGAAAAAAGTTTAGACGTCTTATGCCAAAATTTATTGCTTTGTGATCTGTATTAATGTTTTAGAATTAAAACACAACACGTGTTCAGCCGTTTGTGTGTGACGTCTGTCCTTAGGAATGTGGAAAATAGTCCTAACTCCTTTGGAAGAGACGCCAAAATCAAACTTTTGAATGGTAAAATTTTCGAATATATTTTTTTTTTTTAATCTTCACCTATGCCTAAATACTAGGTACAGTAAAGTAATACCAAACCACAGTTCCATTTCTTTCAACTATAATACAACAAATACACAGACATTTTACAAAAATTGCGGCATTTGTCCCGGAATGAGTATAATTACTATCATTCTTAACTGCGGGACTAGCTGGAGGTGTGGGATCAGTCTCAAATCCCAACCATTTTACCCGTGGGTAAAAAGCCATCGGTTCCGGTTGAATAGGAGGCTGGATGCGCCCCAGAGTCTTTCTGAATTGACATATTACACTTTTGAAGAGTCCATATTGGTTCTTTGGCCCTCTGAAATTGCTGTTCACAGCTCATCTTGGCCTCTTTTTCCTGAATTAAAGCAAAAAATCGCGAAGCTGACCGGCCAACACCATCTAGTGCCGAAGATAAGAAAGCCTGAAGCTACAGTTTCATTGCCCGTTGCGTGTTTAAAACGTGTTGCTTATTTAAGTTCGGGGCAGTTCTTTATTCTTTCCATGGTTAATTTTAAAAATCTGTGCAAAGGCTTAAATTATATTCGCCTCCACCATTGACGACCGCCATGTAAGACACCGCCAGCACTCTCTGGGAAGGCGTCGATCTGGAGACACACTCTTTGTTCTTGTTACTAATGTCGTCAAAAGAATCTCCCACCTTCCAACAGTTACTTACAGAGAAGCTCCACAGACCTACAATTTCTTGTCACAGTGTTTATGAATCTTTCTGCCGCTGATTTTAGGTCATGATACAGCTGTTTTGAATGTTTACTTTTTGCTTGTGTCCATTTATTCTGGGGCCTTGACGCAGAATCCCTTGTGATTTTTGCTACAGTTAGGGGATGGCAGAGTATTTGGTTACAACAGCATTGGGGCTGTTAATGAAACATAAACTTTAGTTGTTTGTATAAAATAACAAAGGTTAAGATCACCTACGTTACGCTCCTCTAGGTCAATCCAACATCCAAGATGAGAATCTTGTCTCTCCCGTGGTTTACAAAGTTACTGGCTGAGGTTAATCGTGTGTCTTACAGACAGCTGCAGGAAACAAAATAAGTCACCAGTTGTAAAATTCTGGAAGTGAAATAAAACATATTTACAAGTATAATCACAAGGATATAAAACATACATAATTATTTAAATTTTATGTATTTTATATTTTAATGATTATACACTAAAAGTTTGCTTGTAAATGTATTTTATTTGACTTCAAGAATTTTACAACTGGTGATTGTATCAGCTGCTACTTAACACAATACACGCTACACACTAAGTTGAATTTTACAACTAGTAATTGTATCAGCTGCTACATAACACAGTACACGCTACACACTAAGTTTAATTTTAAACTGGTAATTGTATCAGCTGCTACGTAACAAAGTACACGCTGTACACTAATTTGAATTTTACAACTGGCGATTGCATCAGCTGTTACGTAACGCAGTACACGTTACACACTAAGTTGAATTTTACAACTGGTGATTAATTTTATTGCTCCACGCTGCTAGAATATATCAGTTATATTCCCTGAAGATGACACTTTAAGGGTTGAAATATGGAGTTACTTATAGTATTAATAACATGGTGATTTAGTAATATATGAGTGCATTTGTGGGTGTTTATTTGATATTCTCATCCACATATACGTTTACTCGTAATAACTGCAGGGTAGGGAAAAAAATGTGAATACATAAACTTTGATGGAAAGATAATATTAAAAGGATTGCACTGCATCCTTTTGGATTTTGTGACCTTGTAATCTGGTCGATACAGGCATATATCGGACAACCCGGTGGAAATGCGCGAAACGTTATTATACTAAGTTCAGGTTTCCAATTTGTCACGCAAAGTGATATGGTCGGGTGTCGAATGGATTCATCTGACTAAGGATTGGCTCATGAAGCGCCTTCTTATGGATGCGATAGTGAACGTTTGGTTTCGTGAAACTTTGGGAGTTTCTTGTCTACCTGCGTGACTGTTTGCCTTTTGTTTTCTGGATCTTAGTCGTTATGTAAGGAATCTGCTTGTCTGATCTATCGCAATCACGCAGAGTGCTCATTAAATCTCTTATTCCGTCTGTCCGTCCATCCGTCCGTCTTTTCTGCTGCACACATGTACCACCTCGAAACCGCGAAATCTATAGAAATTTAAAGTAAGGATACTTGTGAAAATAACAGAGTTATGCTATTTTGGTGAAAGTCATTTGCATGAAGACCGTCTATATGCACGTCTCTGCCCACCACCAGCGCGAAGAAAAATGAAGTCTTATTTTCGTTCATGTAGCGAAATTCATAGCTTCGCTCCTCGCTTGTTTTTCACACACTTTAATTAATATCTATCAGTGTTCTATGGTAAAGACAGCACTAAAATTGAGAGGAATCTATTATATCACTCTTGCTAAGGTATGGAGAATTATCTGAAGTCCATTATCCATTCAGATCTCAGACAATCCGTTTGTGTGTGTGTGTGTGTACATATATATATGTTTATATATATATATATGTTTATATATATATATTTAATATTTGATTTGGATAAATTCGGTGGCCCCGGGGATTTATAATGCAGCCGCTTGTTTATGCCAAACTGGGAACATTCTTATAAATTGTCATTCTTGGAATGTTCCTGTGAAATTTCGACACTAATGTAATTCATCTAGAGAAATGGATATTTGAGGCACTGATCTTTGACAAAAAATATTACGGTTTTGAGAATTTTTATGGGCCTAACTTTAGAGTATTTTCGACTGTTAGCCTTTGGATCCGACGCCGTAAATTACTTATAACGAATGGGGATTATCCAGTGTCCTTTGAGAGAGATTGTTCAAGCAATGGCTGGAGGACCTGCTGCGTTTCCTGACCAACCGCACAGTTGGAAGACACATTTGTTAGGACGCTAAATACTGATATGACGGGACGTGACTTATTACATTTCTGGTCAGTCGGGCACTATACATCTAGCACGCGGGTTAGCTATCTGTTTTTGGGCAAGTTCGCAAAATTACGTAAAACTATTATTAGTTCCGTCACGTCTGTCCGTCCGCATGGAATAACTCGGCTCCCACTGGATGTGTCTTCATGAAAACTGATACTTCAGTATTTAAAAAAAAATGTGTCGATAAAATTCAAGTTTCATTAAAATCAAAGAAGAATAGCAGTCATAACACACCTATATTTTCAGGTGTATATAAATTTTCAACTACATGTTTCGGCCAATACTGCTGTGGCCATCTTCCTTTTGGATGCAATTTATAAGAGAAGCTATATAGATGTGATATAACACAGAACAATTGTTAGAATTAGTGTAGGTAAGGGGAACGAGATCTCGTTTACATAAAGTCGGTAGGCGTGTGTGCAGATGGTAAAGAACCCCGCATATAACATGTGTTATATGCGGGGTTCTATACCATCTGCACGCACGCCCACCGACTTGCCGGTGGGCGTGCGTGCAGATATTCTGCCGTAACACCGACTACGTCCATATCAACGGACACGATAGAACCATTACTGTAATTTTAGCCAAGCACTGTGTAGAATTCCCTGATGATTGATCCCTTGTGATCCGAAACATGTTGGAGCAATTTTATATATTTTAAGTATTTTATAACAATTCTAATTGTATCTACGAATTATATATTTGTGCGTCTGTTGGATAACAAATTGTTTTAATCGTCATTGATGCACGGCACAAACGTGAGGATGTGTTGCAGAATTTATTTGAACAAAATATATCTAATCTTTTTCTCTCTTTTTTTTTTTTTGGTTGACTTGCTCTATTTGATTAAATAAAGTAGACTCAGTAAATCCCCCTCTCTCTCTCTCCCCCTCCCTCTGTTTGTTCTTTCCCCTTTGAGTTGAACTAGTTGATTGATTTTACGTAGCGTATTCGATGCCACTTGACCCTTCTACAAAGAGTAAGTGGCACTGACACAGATTTCGTTCTGTGTAGCCGACTTTCTCCTATTAGAATTACTTCACCAATGACCCGCACTCATTTCTTTCTTCTACAGTCCCTACTGCTTAGCATAAGTGACTACAACGTGACTGGTACATGTCACTGTAGCACCTAGCGCAAGTTACCTCTAAAAACGGTAGCCGAAACTGTTCATGAAGGACGCTCTAGTTCAGACCACTAGGGCATCTACTGGACTCCCCAGTAATTAATATTTCCTTGTGCTGCTAACAAAACGTGCTGACTGCGTGCTCTCAGTCTGTGAACAATGTTGCTTCCGAGCCACTGACTCTTGTGCTGCTAACAAAACGTGCTGACTGCGTGCTCTCAGTCTGTGAACA
>Ga0123354_10005633_pt1 | contig 18284 bp, 13 predicted proteins | sample TergutLab28metaG_2_FD_97872 | JGI IMG/M metagenome (GOLD analysis project Ga0123354, IMG submission 97872) | Labiotermes labralis P4 segment gut microbial communities from Petit-Saut dam, French Guiana - Lab288 P4 | ecosystem: Host-associated > Arthropoda: Insects > Digestive system > Gut ...
TGTAAAAAAAAAACCCAAACCCAACCGGGGGTTTTTTTTTTTTTAAAAAATCTTTTTTTTTTGTTAAAAACCCTAACTTGGGAAAAAAAAAAAAAAGAAACAAAAAAAAAAATTTTTTTTTGGGGGGGGGGGGGGGGGGGGGGGGTATGCTTGGCTGGATGGCCCTCTGGAGTTTGAACCCATAGTGGCAAAGTCGGCTGAAGTCATGCAACATTGGGCACACACTTTCATGAAGCCGCTGTGCCTGAACGGGAGTGCGAGCCGTGCCTTGTCTTTATATTACACCCTGATATTCACCTTACAACTGAAGAAAAATCATGGAGAAACCTCAGTCAGTGCAGACAAAAGGGTCCCAACTGAGCAGCACTGGGCATGATTCATTGTGTTGACTTGGCCACCGGTTTACAGGCAGCCTCAACTGACCTGCTGACCTCTGTTGAACTTGGTTTGTGATTCAGGTGACCTGGGTCAACCCTCGGTCAGTTCGAGTATCAGCCGAATTGCCAAGGTAAGAGGTTCCTCATGCCAGCCAACTTTGAGTCGAACCCATTGACCAGGGGACTGGTGTGGTCAGCGAAGAATGAATCTCCCACATACTCTTCAATTTGCCTGTAATTTTACTACTCACTGCGGTGTGACCCTCAGACTGGCCACTATACACATAATGGCTACTGCATAGATCGTACTTACGAAACTAGTGTAACTGAATTAATGTTATATATCTGCAGTTCATGCAGTGAATAACACTGAGCCATACTGGTTGGGTTTGGCTCAAGGCCGTCTCCAGGCGGAAGCCTGTTCACTTGAACTTCCATCTCCAACCTTTGGTTACCTAGCAGCGATTCGCTGCCGTGAGTGGGCTGAGGGGGTGTGTTGCATGAGCTTTGCTCAAGGATTGTGTGGCCCGGGAACTTTCTCTCGTGGAAGGAGGGTTGACTGGCGAGGAGCGATCTGCCTGACCCGGCGGTCTACTGCATGCGACGCGACATTTTGGCATGACTGCATACATCGTGATTCGGTCCTGGTTCTTCACTTTTCCAAATTGAAGTTTTGGCTGTGGGACGGGTCATGCCCGGCGTCGCGCCTGCGGCCGGGGGTGCTCGGTAGAGGTAATGGCTTCGTGCCATATATTTCCATGTTGGTTTATGACATGAATGATGTAAACGTGCTTCTAGTGTTATGTATAGGTCTCAAGAGTAACACTGTGTAAATAAGTATAGTAGAGAATAAGTTTGTATCACTCTCTGGTTTATTACTGTTTTGTACGTAACTCTGTGACCTCTGTTTAGTGACACGAGTTGCCGCACACTTTAGCTATCGCTGCGGGGCCGAAGTTTGCCGCAGGCTAGTCTGACTGGGCAGACTAGGCTAGTTCGAGCCTGTTGTGAGGCATGATTGAGTTTCGCAAGAGCTAAATATTTTCAGTGAGCGGTTTTGTCGGTTCTGTATATTTCCTTTCTGGGTTACTCATTTCATGTCCATGCATTTTCTAAGGTTGTCTATGTTAAAGTGTCAGCCTGACATTGTTTGCTTGTCAGTGTTTCTAGTCATGATTAATTTACGTATGCATGTCAGGCTACATTCTGTATGTGCAACAGTGCTATGTTGAAGTGTCAGCCTGATATTGTTTGCTTGCTAGTGTTTCGAGTCTTGTTTAATTTATGTATGTATGTCAGGCCACATGCTGTATGTGTAACAGCGAGCCCAGCACTGCTGGCTCTAGTGATCTCATTGTTTCCTACCTTTTGAATGTACTATCTACCTAGTGCTTATAATATATTGTTTACTTGCTTTATATCCATGTGCAGGATACATGCGTTTCATGAGACTCTGTTGCTTACTCTACCCCACAAGAAATCCTCACCGCGGAGCTCAGTCGCCCAAACAGCTGGCGGAGATAAACAGGGTGCCGAGCCCCCCCCCCGCCATCTGTGCCACCTAGTGGGGCTCAACACATCTGCTTTATTCAAGCCAAAACATAAAAGCCTAGTAAAAAATGCAGAATAATTATAGAAAACTTTAAGGAAAGGTCTACAACTGACATTTTGTAATGGAAATGTAATATGGGTATGACAATTACAGTTCCTGATATGTAAATAACTTCTTATTAATTATGTTATTACATACCTTTTTTTGTTTGTAGATGATGGCCAGTTCCAGACGCGCTAGCGTCATCTGTTCACCTTTGTCACAAGGATCAGAATCAGGATCATGGCTAAGGATAATAGCCAGTTCCTGAGAGCTTCGAGATTGGTGGAGAAGGTCAACAGCAAACTGCTGACACTGGTGTCGCAATTCCTGTGTACAGACATACGCATCCGATGGAAGTCGTAAATGTATTCTGGTAATAACAGGTAATAAGATTGTGTCACCTAAATTTCACCCAGGTTTTAGAGAGAAAAATTTAGGTAAAAGCCTACTACAGTTTTAGACTATAAAACACACAGATTTTAGGCAACATTTTCCAAGGAGAAAGTGCATCTCATAATGCTGAGAGCATGGTAATATTTCTGTGTTTTTATTTACTGATAGATTTTTGCACATTCAGTAACTTAAAAATAATGGATACAAAACATCTTAAAATCAGCAAATCATGAAAGTTTGGGAAAAATTAAGATATGAAACAGACGAAAATATTTAAAAATATGGGATGACCAAATAAAATAATTAATAACAGCAAAAAGAATTCATATAAGAAATAACTAGCTTCAAAGAAGCTAGATGACAAAATAGAATACAAAGAAACAGAGCACTAACCAAAAGAATATTTGCCAGAATATAAGACAAGAATTTTTCTTAATCTAATATTTGATGAACTGGGAGTTGCCCAATAATCAAGCAAAAGTTTAGGAACCTTATGTGAATTGGCAATATATTTTTGCATCTCTCAGGGTTAAATGAATAAAGAAAACACTGTTACTGCATTATTTACACACATCACTTTGTACTTCCGATTCCACTGTTCATATGCTGACTACTCCTTTCAAGTCATTCTTCTTCCGCAAAATTTACACAAAATCTCTCACTTAGTGGCAGTACTGTTTTCGTAAAAATAATGTGCATGTGGCGCCACTATTCTATGCCTGCTTACCATAACTATAATAAATTTATTAGCAGAGGTTAATGAAACTTAAGTGAAATTTGTATGATTACCAGGCCCACATAAGAGTTTTGGTGGCGAATGCTATCAACCCGTAAACTTCCCAAGAAATACAAGATCAAGATTATTGACATTATTTCATGCTTACACATTCCAACTCCAAATATGTGTCTAGAGAAGTCAGTCTGAGTTCAAACAGGCATTTGCTCCTATGGAAACAAAATGGATTTACAACAGGAAATGCACGCATGAGAATATTTTCCTTGGCAAATTATTGTCAGCACCATTAGAGTCAGTAGGTTTACAGAACAATTATTGGATTAAAATGAACACTAGTAGAACGTTTAGCACTTGTGTTGTGTATTCAGCGTCCCAGTTTCACATCTTTGTTGGGAGACCAAATCTCCTGACTGTGTTGTTCATTTTTTTCCTAGTTCCTGTGGGCAAATGCCACAATTGCTTCTTAAATTGTTTGACTCTTTCCTTCCACATCATGCTAATTCATTATTTAGTGAACATCTAATCATTCACTACTCTACAGCTTGAACTACAGACATCATTAAGTAGAATGTAAAAAAAATAATTTATTTCTATTTGAATCATTTTGGACAGGCCAGAAAACTAAATTTAACAAGGAAATGTTATGAAAAGCATGACTTTTCTCTCTCCAGCACATGTGGTTACATTATCAAATGCTTTACACTTACCAAGTAATCATTCTTGCTTTCTTCTTCAGCGATAGCTAAGTTGCGAAGCTCCCAAGACAGCTGAAAAGCTGTAAGGATGGGGTCATTAGATGACAGAGCAATTAGAGAAGGGCTTGCTAAGGCTCGGTACTCATTCAGACGAGACACAGAGAAACGGAACGAGTCTTTTTGAAATTCTTGAATACACTTTTCACATCCACACCTAGGACACAACCATAATTGATTAAGTAAGATGTTAAGCATGATTAGTCTTTTGGGATGTGATATTGCATAGTTTGGTAGAAAGAACCTGTTGTTTTCGTCTTCAGGGTAATGATCCTATCCATTTTTAAGATGGAAGCAAAAGATTTCTGCAAAACACTGAGATTTATCTCTCAAACTACATGATGTCATATCCCAGAAGACCACAAACTTATGATTAATTAGACACAGATTACATAATTGTGTTGCCCCTTTCACTAATATATTGCATACTTGTACTAGTAAGCACAGAATATTTAATGCATTCTGACTCTCAGACAGTATGTTTTGATGTTTTAGAGGAGTTTCCTGTGCAAATTGTCACAGAGACTGAGTCTGGTTCATGTGGATGCTGAAGTTATTGGAAGAACAACCAAAGAACCAATGAACTAGCCCAACAACCACATACCCCCCCCACCCAACCAACCAACCACCACAATCTGAGGATGGAGACTCACATGAAGTGCAAGTTGACAGCCCTTCTTCAGTTTAACCATTCCTGTATATATATATATATATATATATATACATACACAAAGGGATTGCTGTGTTGTAGCAGGGAGTCTTGTAACTATAATGGGGATTGCGCTTAAACTAAGGGATATGCCATCTTGTTTGGTTTGTTGGATGTATGAGGTTGGAAACCAGAATGGCTCAATTGAATAGCCTGAAGGCCTTTGTGGTCTAGGAGAAGTCATGTTCGCCACTGTTATTGGTGAGTGGGGGAGGGGGGGAAGGGTGGATGTGGGGCATGAACTGTCTTTTAATTATACCCTGGCATTTGCTTTACAATTGAGGAAAGTCACATAAAACCCCACTCATGTTAACCAAAAACTGCTAGACAAAACTTTTTCTGTTGACATAGCCATGTTTAATGAGCAGCCTCAACTAGCTTGCTGATTTCCAGCCATGTTTAGCTAATGCTGAGCAACTTTGGGTGGCCCTTGGTCAACACACATCTTCCAAGTTGTCAAACTATGTAGCTCCCTGAACTAGCTAACTTGGTGTCAAAACCTTTAGTACTCCTATGTGGTGGTGGTGGTGGTGGTGGGGGTGGGGGAACTCCAAATCCTCATGAATGTGCTTGTTGATGATGTGCCAAGGTGGGTTAGTAGTGATGTTAAGACTCTTGGTTTGCACCACCTGCAATTTCCTGACATGGACGCAGGTGGCAGACCTCTACAAATGGCATACATAGTCCATCTGAGGAGGAATGAGCTTTTTACAAAGCGGAGGAATGTTGCTGAATGACTGGCTGAGTATGTGGGCTGACTTCTTTCTGACCTGATCTATGTGGTTTGACCAGGTCAGCTGTGTATCAATCGCTACCCCAACATACGAAGCTGTGTTGACCCACTGGATTGGTTCTGTGTGTGGGTCAGGATGCAAATTCCTCATTATGCAGTAGACCTCCCTTGCTTACTTCACTCAGGACCTGTGATGGTTTAAGGGATGTACTTATGATAGGGCTGGGGCTAGGATTATTATATGATAAATCAGAAGGGCTTAAATTAATTTTCCATGTTATTTATTTTTAAGATATGATAAAACAGTGAAAGTTTTAAAGTTTCAGTAAAAAACTTTCATAAGAATATGGAAGACTTTTTTTTTAGTTTTACAGAACAAATTAGAAAAATGTCATTCAATAATGTAGTACTTCATTTACCATTCTGCATTCTATACAGTTGGCAAATTCATCACTTACTTTATGAGTAAAAGTTAATATTCTTAATAATCAGCTTATCCACACTTAACAAGGCCAAAGCAGAAAGAGGTCCTTGTGACCCTGTGCTCCTTAAAAATTCTTCACTCTTTTCAGAGTAGAGAAGCATCTCTCAGGCTCAGCCATAGTCATGGGAGTAGTAGCCTAATTATTACCTGGAGAAGAGTGAACACTTCTGTCCATACATCACCAATTCCAATGTTCAACATAATCTCATACACTTTCAGAAATCCTGGGACACTGCAGAAATCTTGTCTTTTGTTGGAAAATTCAGTTAAGTGGTCAGCCATTCTTTACACAGGACAGGGTGAGCTCCAACAGTTCCCTTATGTTCGGTGGGAGGAAGGGAATGGTGATTTCCATTTTCTTGGAAAAGAGAGGGGTTAAACAACTTTTCTGCTGATAGGTGTTTAGTGAAAGCAAACCTTTCACCTGACAGATAATAGTATGGCACACCTCTTTTGCACAGCCAAGATTTTGAAATCCCCCCCACTGGGAGGGTTTTTCTTGTTGGTGAGTGGTTGAGGGAACTTTGTTCTCTCTGTGGTGACTGCCTCAAGAAATTCATTCACTGCATTATAAATGCTAGTGGAATTAGCATTACGATGCTCTAGCTGGGCATAAAAATAATGACTTGAGGCATAATGTAATGGAAAAATATCTGCCAAAAGTTGCATTTGTCACTCATTGTAAGAAGTCTTGTCGTTTCTTGCACATTTGACTGATTCCTGTCAATTTGAAACTTTTCAAACCTTTCTTTGGGAGTGTCTTTCTTTTGATAAACAGTATTAACCAGTCAGTTTTTAAAATTACAAGTAGGACTTCATACTCCAGGGACCTATTTAGAAACACCATCCAGCATGGCCAATTCTGAGGGTGACTCAGCAAAAAATGCACATATTCCAGCAAGCCTATTGTAGAATGCAAGCTTCTGATTTTGGTGACGCTGCCTTTTCCATAATTAAATATAATTTCTATGCAGAGCAGTGCACAAACTGTGCATATGGTTTGGTTGTTTTATACTTGCCTTTAAACTTCCATTCTCACCACTCATCACAGCTGCACTATCGTATGTTTGAGCAATAAGTTTGTCACTATCAGCATTCAAAACTACATGTAATTTTTCTAAAATCACTCCACTATTCCTTCAGCATCTTGGGCTCTTGGATTAAGAATACCAGAATCTTTTGTGCATAGCACTTTCTAAGTAATGGAAAAGAGTAGCTTGCTGTGTATGCTCTGAAAACTCGGTCATGTCATCTGACATTACAGACAAAATTTGGGTTGTATGTATTTCACCTTGACATACCTCAAGAATACAGTCTAAAAGTTCATTCTAGATAGTCTTGGAAGTTACCCTAAAAACTGTAGAGTTCAAGAAACGTATTTTGAGGGACTCATCCAAATTTCCAGCAAATTCCAAAAATCCTAAAAAAATGCCAGGATTTGGTGAATTTGAGACTCTTCAAGACCACATAGGGGAGCTCAAATTTGCAATAAACTTTATACAGTCAATAATTGTTTAGAGTGTTTTTGTTTTTTCCTCACTTTCTCTTTGTTTTTGTTATTTTGTTATCCATATGCCTTGCTGAGCCATGGTACAATGTTTACTGTCCCTAACGTAGCTAGATTATTCACATCCTTTAGGCATTTGGCACAGTCTTCATACATTTTGAGTTTCAACCTAAATATTTTAAATCCATTACTTAAGCTTTTGTCCAAGTTGTGTCATCTCCAAACAACAAACAAAGAAAACAAATCAGAGCATTTCTTTCAGCACAGCCACTCAGTCCCTTATGTTTAGCCTATCATCATAAAATCCTTTTACTCCTTGTGGAGTATAGGGCATCCATGAAGAGCTTCCAGGCATTGTGATCTCCAGCTATCCCCTTGACCTCGTTCCATGATCTTCTTGTGCTTCTTATCTCATCCTCTATAGTCCTTCGCCATGTTCTCTTCAGCCTACCTCTCCTTCTTTATCCCTGAAGATTCCAATCTAATGCAGTTTTCTCTATTGCTCCTGTTTCTTTACGTAATGTGTGTCCAATACAATTCCATTTTCTTCTTTTTATCTGATTTCCTATTGACTTCTGATGGGTGATTCTCCATAGTTCTTTGTTTGTAACAAACGTTTGGACAAGCCACCACTGCTTAGGAATCCATTGATTTAGATCTCCTCAAATAACATGCCTGGCATGTGAAGCAGACTTATGGGGAAATAAAAGGAAAGAACCATAGGACCTTCCTAATTTCAGTATGAAGATCACGTGAGATTTTGTCCTTGCTGGTGGGAGATACCAAAATTTGTACAGATTAGCAGATTTTTAGTCAAATTTACCAATTTCAGACTTAATAGAAATCAGTCATCATTCTCGAGTTGCCATATGCACACAGACAGACAGTTCTATTGAAAAGCTACTAGTTGGGGTTTAATAACTTTTCTTTGCATGTACTGTATACCACAGAATGTATGAGGTTAGCTGTTGTATGACCTTGGAGTGCATATTACACATGTCTGCTGTACAGTTGACAGATATATGAATATTACCTCTTTCTATTGCCAGTCATGGAATTAATATTGAATGGCATGATAATCATACAATTTATGCCTACAATCTGAATAATTTGCATGAATTAATGTTCTTATTACTTACTTATTGTCATGGGGGGTCGGTAATGTTGCACCCCTATCTAATAAAATCTTGATGATCTCGTAGTTGTTCCGATGAGCAGCAAGCATCAGAGGCGTGATGTCTGGAGTGAAAGTCGCAGTGTTAAAGTCTGCCTTTTGCCAACTCTAAACAGAAACAGGCAGTATGTATAGTATGTACATTATCACAATTTCCACAGGGCATATTTCCTCATGAGATGCTAATCCCATTCAGTTACTCAAGAAATTCCCTGCTTTTTTATGGAAGCTCATTACTGGACTGTATTCTGAGCTAGATGAACCAGTTTATATCTACAAAGTGTAATTTTGTAAGACACATTTTATTATTTTCCTACCATTTGTGCCCACGTTACCTCATTTTTCCAAAGTTGTGCTGTATGTGTGGGTGAGTCAGAAAGTATCCGCAACATTTCATTTACATGTTTATTTTCTTGGCAGCAGAGCTAAATGCATGTGCAACTATATACATACATAACTGATGCAGAATTACTGGCATCAACATCCTCATGTACTACTTACAAGAGTCTACATTAAGATTCTGAATAACAGAAGGGTGATTTGATAAAGCAGCAACTCATCCGTAAGTCTTTCATGGTTCCACCAATGAAGTGTAAAAGATGAGTTCCCAAGCAACTGACACAAAAGCAGAAGGGTAAACACTTGGATGTTTGTTAGTCCCCTTTGAATTGCTGCAGAAATGAAGGTAATAATGCTTTCAGATGCATCAACACCCAGGACAAAATATAGAACCATTACTACTGCCCAAATAGTCAAAGCAAGAGTATGGAATTGAAACATTGGCAATCACTGGCCAGAGGAAAGTTCAAAATGCATCCAGCAGCAAGAAAAGTGATGCTTCCTGTTCTCAGGGATTCGCATGAGTCAGTAGTGCAACATTATCAACAGAAGGTGCAACCACCGCACACTTGTACCTGGCAAACCCCAGGGTAGAAAGCATGATCATGTTGCAAGTTTCCTTCAGGCTCATTGATTTTTAGTGGACACACTGCTCATACTCAAGGAATATTTATAGAGGACTGGTTGATGGGACCAAGCTGGCTGTTATAGCAGTTGGTTCCATAGTGGTTGAATCACTAATGCCCGAATGCTCTTATATGACACTCCACACAAACGCAAGGCTGCATTTAACTTTATTAATAACTGTAATTGTTTTCTTTTACATGGTGGTAGTCAGGTAAAACCACACTGCACTTAATATTAATTCACTTCCAAGGCCGCTAGTTACTGTTCACCTTTTCGACTCAGGCACTAACCATAAATGCCTCCAACACCTGCATGCACAGAATTGCTCAACCCCACTTAGCCCGAATAATGTACCTCTCTCCCTCTCTCATAGGGGTGAGGGTAAACTAGTAAGACTCTCGGAATTCTAGTGATGGTCATGTAGTCCCCCTCGACAAGCTCTGTCAAATGTGGAGTCTATATGCAACGTAATTTCATTGGGCAGCTTTTGTTAATTTACAAAGCCTATATTACTCCTTGCCTTCGCATAATCAGATCATAAGCCAACATTTCAGTTATTCCCAAATCTCAGGCCTCTTCCATGAATTGAACTGAGGATGGCCATTTACAAAGGGCACAGCACAAAATATTAGTTGTTATTGTAAGATACTGTGTGACAAGCTGGAGCGAGCAATTCAAAGCACGTGCTGAGGAATATTTTCAAAATGTGTTGACATTGCAAGCCCAAACCCTGGAATTGAATCTTTTGGAATCCACAGGCAACGTGACACTTTGACCTGATGGAACACCTTGTGTACAGCCCTGACCAAGCCCATTTGCACTACCACTTCTCTGGATCACTCACAGATGCCTGAAAAGGCTACCAATTTACCAATTTCCAAAAAGTGAAGGTATTGGTTCATCCATATTTTCGTATGGCTGCATGGCTGGCAATCAAAAAAAAATTATCTTAGGGCATTAAGAAGCTTGTTCATCATTAGATGAAATGTACTGAAGAGCAGTGAGACCATATGGAAAAATGATATTCTTACACATTTTGTATTAGCTGCATTACTACTTTCAAACTGCTAATCCTTTCTGACTGACAAACATATTTTGCTCATCTCACTCTATTTAACTGAACGATGAAGTTGAGTGCATAGCATTCTTCCATCAAATAGCCGGCTTTTGTGATGTTCCTCAGGTATTCCAGGAAATTGACATGATGGCTTCTGTCCACATCCTATCCTATTTGATATACAATATTCACCCTGTTATTTGACAAAATGAAGTCTCAGCTACTGAATATCATTAAATAATTTATAATTTTAAAAAATCAGTCTCAATTATTTGATCATTGCAATAGCATGTGGAGAAGAATGCAAATTATAATAGTTGAATAGCAACACATAACAAGGTAGTATTATAATTTTTAGTTCATTGTAATCGTGTGAGCTAGGCTCCCTGCAAATGAAAGTGTAAAACATTGTACTTCACTAGTGTGCTATAACGTACGATGGTACATCAAGTAATTTTATTCTTACAATAAAACCAATGAGATGCACTAATTTCTAATACAAATTTAAGAAATTAATGATTCTCTTTGGTTTTATTATAAGAATATATCACGATGCATGGTCCTCAGAATGTCAAATAATTTTATGTTTAGAATACAGGGAATTTTACTGGAACATCTTTAATTTACACAACTGACTCTCAAAGGAAGGACTTACATAAGGCTCTCCTTCTTTATGAATAAGTTCTTCATGCTCCAGTAGCAGTTCTGCAGCTTCAACAAAGCCAACATCAACAGAATGCAGTAGTGCTTCCTTTGTTTCCACACCCATGACTATCAATAGCTCTACCATCTCCAGATTCTCTCCATCAATTGCTATAGAAAGTGCTCCCCTTCCCAAAGGATCGACGCAGTTCATGTCGATGTAGCCGTTAATGAGGGCAAGCTTTAGCATCCTGTGGGAGACTCAAGTAATTATATTTATTTACTTTTACATTCCACAAATTTATGCAGTAATTAAAATTTTGCTTTATAGAAGAACTATGTGTATACATTATTTTGTTATATTTTCATCAGTGAGGTATCATGTGAAAGAAATAATGCAAGATACATTGTGCCATCACTCCATTGATCACAAAGTCATAAATGGATTTAGAAATGGAGGTATAACTCCATGCATTCTTAACCTTGGTACTATATGGAGGTGAGTGGTCAGCTTCATGTTCTGACCACCTTATCACAATGGATAAGATGCTATTTGGGCCTCAGTTGAAGTCTTGCCCCTACCAGGCATAGAATTATGATTCCTCAGTCATCCAACCTACAACCTTGATACTATACTGACTGAGCTATCTCAGCTACATGTAAGAAGCAAATGCACATTTTAAAACCAGAAGAATTGCTATGACTGTTTTTGTTATTGTTACTCTTACTTCCTTTGGTGTTGTTGTTGTTGTTATTATTATTGTTGTTATTATTATTATTGTATGATAATAATAATTAAAAACAAAAAAGAGAAAACATGCACACTGATGGATGTGGCAATACCCGCAAACAGAAATGTTGTGCAAAAGGAAGCGGAAAAGAAGATAAACTACAAGAGTTTGTGTATTGAGATACAACAAATGTGGAACCTGAAATGTTAGATTGTACCAGTAATAATTGGAACCACTGGAATAGAAATGAGAAGCTTAAGGAAAAATTTGGAAACTGTACCAGGAAAACATTCTATAGATTCACTACAAAAGACAGCTATACTTGGAACAACACACATAATATGGAAAGTACTGCAGTGTGAAGCTTATTATTATTATTATTATTATTATTATGCATCATTACTGTCATCATGACAAAACAGTTACATTCATCACATTTATCACAATAGTTTTCTTACCATGCCACACCAATTATTCACAGGAACCTAATGCCTCTATCTTCATGTTTACAACCTACAAGATTATATTTAACCTTAACATTTACCAATACGAGAACATTCAAACTCTCATATCATGAAAGACAATACAGTAAGATCCTAACCTTCTGACATTGGCAGTATCACCTCTTTCCACAGCAAGAAGGTATTTCTTCTCTTCTAATGTAAGTGGTTTAGGCAAATTGGGCATGAGAGCACAGTCAGTTGTGATCTCTGGCCCTTCAATTTCAAGGCCCACCTGTAACATGACAGATCAAATGCCTTTTCTGGATATTTCACCTGCTTTGTATTACACACATATGCCCTTTGAGGCTGACTCAAATCTTTCACCCCCCCACCCCTACCTGCAACACACAAAAATTTATATACAAATTTGGAGTAAAGCATTGAGTGGATGTAGTATTTAAGGTTGGGTGTTTTGATGTGTGATGCAACTGTGTGCACCAGTGGAGATGTGATGGATTTGTAAGACAGCAGGAGATTAGTAAACCACATAGAAAGAAGTGACAACCTGGCAGAGTTAGTACTGTGTATGGTTACCCCCTACTGTAGGGCTGCAGATGCTGCACTGCTGCTCTCTTGCTTTGTCTCATTTTTACCAACTGAATCTTTGGACACAGGAGCATTTTGTGGCACTGGATGGTCCTGTAGGCCTGCAGAATATAGTTTTACTGCTTCCAACAATTTTGTAATTAGTAGTTGTCTTAGAGCTTTGAACCACCATAATGAGATGGGTCATCAATCAATACATGGTTTACTGATTAACAGATATCAGTATTTATCAAAAGCTTAACGGCTTGGAGATACTTTGTCCATTGGCACTGCTTACTTGAAGAAAGAGAAATTAGACTCCCAAACTTTATTAATATTTTGACTTTCAAAAGTAATTTTATTTTGGGGTTGTCAGGAAATATGCAGGAAGATTATGTACTTTGTGTCAGTTTGTGTTTTTCATTTCTCTGTGTAAACAGGATTACACGTTGTAAAGTGTTCTGGGATGTTATGCCATATAGTGTGGTAAAGAGGTTTTTTTAAAATGTTAGGTACCTTTCTACCAAAGTACATGGCACCATATTCCACAAGACCAATTTTAATACTCCCTTTGGTGATTTACAGTATCTCTCAGTCTTTATTCTGGTGTCCTGCACTAAGTTCTTTCTTTTAAAGTAAATTCAATGTATGGTTGTCATATCTTCTGTCATATACACAGGTATACTGTAACATTATTTCATAATTTTATTACATAAAACAAGTTTAGAAATTACTGAACTCTAAAGGAACAGAGATTAGGAGAACTCTTGTTTCTTAGAGTATTTCATGGCACTGTGCCAGTGACATGCATGACATGCTCTAAAATTAAACAAGACAATACTAATTACTGATGAGCAGAAGCAAAAGGAAATATTTGCAGCCTGCTTAGAAATACTATCCACGAGTTTGCCTCAAGTGCTTGATACAAACCCACGAGATTTATTAATCCAGCCAGGGGCTGGACTTAGTATCTTTTGAATACAAGGCTGATGGCTTCCCTGTCCAATAATCAGTGAAGTGCATTTAGCTGTTACATATTGTAACACTCACATCTGGCATTTGTGTTACTCTGAATGTTTACTGGATAATAGGGGGAAATGGAAAGTGCAAAATTATTAAATGTGATGAGACTGGAGGAGCAGTTTTACTTATTGGCTCTAAATGTAGTCTGTTGACCTGGTTTTGAAATGCACCATCATTTCTGAAGTTGGAACACAAAGCAAGTAATGAAATGAATGGTCTTAAAAGTATTGACTAAATACAGTCCTCAAAATTAGGGAATTTGTATAAAACTTACATCAGCTAAGACTTTCTTCTCACCAGACATTTTTGTTTACGTTGATGAACCCAGTCTTACTCTGCACCTGCAACCTTTATATAAAGTTCCTTTTGAATATATTTAACAACATATTTAAAACACAGTGATAAATCCATGTACTATCTGCTTATATATAAAACTCAGCATTTTACCCTGAAAGTGTATTTACATATGTTTCTCAGAACAGACAATGATTATTACCATAAACAGTATTAACTGCTTCATACTTAGTATACTAGTGATAAAGTATGCTTACTGTGAGGAAGAAACTGTAATTTTATACATTATTTAGATAAACATCAGACTTTAGAGGTTAAGAAAGACGACATTCTGACATCTGGTAGACAGACCATGTTCACTTTTTACAGTTGTACCAACTGTAGCTTGCAGCCATCTCATTTGAAATCCACTACAAGTGTTTACATTACCTGGTTCAGACATATCAAAGAGTGTCACATAACTTCTCCTGATCCACAGGAACAAATAAAAATTCTGAGAGTTGAGGTTCTCAGAGTGGTGCATACATACATACACACCTAAATGCATACATACATACATACATACATACATATGTACATACATGCATTCGTGCACATACATTTCACAGATCCAATACCTGTCACAAGACAGTCGAATAAGAAACAAGACATGACTACACAACAGACAACACATACAGAAAAATTAAAAACATATGATAAAACACCAAATAATACAAAATAAATGCAATATAGATTAAATCAATATAAATATTAACATTTTTGCCTTATCACCATACTTAAAATATCAACTGTTACTATAGAATGAATTAAGATCTACATCAGCTGTGGGAGATGTCTTGACTGAGTATAAAAAATTGATTGAATAAAAGGAATGAGTAATGTGATATTAAATAAAATCCAACCAGATGCAACAGTATGCAGTCTGATTTATTTTACTGCAAAACTACTTTACATGTTTCGGGTGTCACCGCACCCATCATCAGAAGTACTAGAAACTGTAACCGCAGCCTCCAGTATAGGTCATAATATCGGTACAGCTACTTCCCTCCAATGTGGCCAGATCAGGCCATCTGGCGATCTGGCCACGTTGGAGGGAAGTAGCTGTACCGATATTATGACCTGTACCGGAGGCTACAGTTACAATTTTTAGTACTCCTGATGATGTGTACGGTGACACCCGAAATATGTAGAGTGATTTTGCAGTAAAATACATCAGACTGTATACTGTTGTTCTAGTTGGATTTTATATAATATTGAATTATGATGCATGGAACCACGAGCTTAAAAGAGTAATGAGGTACTTCAGCAACACACCCTTAGAATGTAAGTTATCATTTTTGAGTTTCAAAATTTTAGCCAGTAGACTATTAAATTTTTCTAAGCAGGAGTAAGAAACATCTTTTTGGAAACATGAAAGATTCACAACAGGCCTACGTAAATGAGCTTTTTTATTTCCCTTGTATTCCTTCCATGTACTGAAGAATTAATCCGAAAACCCTCAAGAATATTAACAACAAACAGCATCATTTAATATGAATATAAACATGGGACAGGTAAAATATCAAGCCCCTACCTGAGCCTCTAGATTCCACCCCCACCGTAGTTCTAATTATACTCTTTTGGAGCAAGAATACCAGACCTATGTAGAGTTCCCGCCAATATTATACTGTATTCCAATTATGGAATGAAATAAAGAAAAATATACAATCCAAATAGCTACAATGTTTAGACCATAAAATAGTCCTCTAACTGCAAAATCAGCGGCATACAACCTAGGGAGTATCAGCTCTATATGATTCTTCCAGTTAAGATGATCATAAATGTGGCTACCAAGAAAATTTACTTAAGTTACTTCAGTAAGGAGGTTTGCCCGCGTATTCAGTATCTAATGGATAATGAGAAAACTTGGTAGGATTGAAATTTACTATATTTGTTTTTTCCACATTAGGATGAAACCATGTAGATGTATGTGATAAGATTAAATTAAAGACCTGTTTAAAATCATAATTATTTTTAGAAATAAGGATATTAGTATCATCTGCAAACATTATGACAGCTGAAATATTTCTAATTGTTAAGGGGAAATCAGTATGTATAAAATAAAAACTAAAGGTCATAAAATTGATCTCTGAGGGACACCAAGCTTCACAATTTCTCAACTAGAAAAATGATTTTGAGCACTGAAAAGTTTTAGCTCAACCCTTAGCTTCCTATTAAATAATTAATTAGTTAATTAATTTTGGACTAATAAACTAAACTAAACTATGATCTAAACCAGTCTGAAGTTATACCCTGCACACCATAATATTGTAATTTCTGTAGCAAAATATCACTATTCACACAATCAATATCCCGAGCCAAGTCACAAAAAATACCCCCAACGTGCATTTTGTTATTCCAAGCTTTAAGAATACAGTCCGTAACTTTGTAAATTGCATTATCTGTGGATAATCTTTTTCAAAATTCATACTGTTCAGAGGCCAAGATATTATGACTTTGCAGATGTTGATATAATCTGTGAAATAATGTTCTCTCAAATATCTTAGAAAATGATTAGCAGAGAAATCGGTCTTTAATTGGCAAAATGTGACCACCTTTCTTTAACAGGGGCTTCAAAACAGTGTACTTCAGTTGATCAGGGAAAATACCTGCAGAAAATGTTTTATTACTAATATAAGATAATGGTATGCTTACCTGAGTTCCACATAAATTTAAGATTTTGATATTGGTGAATACTAAGACGATATTTTTCTGGATGCTGTATATTCTGGTGGATATAAATGTGCTGCCTCCATTTTGAGGCTACAATAATGTGCACATGTAAAATAGGAATATAAGGACTGTAATGGGAGTACATGTAAACCTGTAGTAATTTTAAATGAAAATGAGGACAAGTTAAATTAAGAAATAATTGTTACGATTCATTTAAGAATATTTTGTTTCATGTTATCTAATAATGTACAAATCAAAATATGCAAGAGAATAAACTTGTCTCTTGTTTTATGTGACTGTGAAGTTCATTCTTGTATCCTTATGAGAACACAGATGGTAATGTTTGAGAACAAGGGGCTGAGAGAATTACTTGCGACTAAGGGAAGGAACTAGCTGGAAGATTGAGGAAACATTGTAAAGCTTCATAAATTTGTACTGCACACTTAACATTATTAGGGTAATGAAGGTATGAAGATGCATCCAGTGTAATATGCAGCTTGCATGGGAATTTAGAAATGTATGCAAACATTTAGTTAGGAAATTTGAATGCAAAGAACCATGTGACAGAGTGTATAAATAACCGAATAATATTAACAAAATGTGTTAGGATGTAGGTTGTATTCAACTGACTGAGGATAGTGAGCTTCTCTGAATAGGGTAATGAACCTCTAGTTCACATAAAAGTAGTTCATGTTTTTGACAAGCTTAATTCACTATCATATTTTTATGGAACAACCTGCATGTTTTATTATCAACATTTACATTTGCTTTGTGCTTTGGTTTACTAGCTCAAAATAAGTATATTATGTAAACATAAATAAGGTGGGTATGAATCTAAGTTGAGACAAATACAATGATCTAACTGGGCTTGTTCAGCACAAGGCAGTTAAATTAACATGCTTGATTCTCTTTGAACTTTTCCATAACCCTGGAATCAAATAACTTCAAATTGCTAAAGGAAAACTTACAAGCAGTTTTGTTGTTGCCTGATCACTAGAGGAAGTGGCACTGCATGCCACACGAAGTAAGACTTCACAAAATGTGGTGCTGTGTGTACTTTTTGTACCATGGTTTATTGGATTAACTACTCATGGCTTCTGCAGTGTAGATCTGCATAAATAACATTAGTGTAATTGGGTTATGAAAACACGTGCGCGCGCCATACTTGAGGTGGATTCTGCGCTCTGCTTGTTAAAACTTACAACCTTGTTTCGTTGTTTAATATTATTCTATGAAACTAAAACGTTAAGAGAGAAACAAAACATAAGAATGCAATGATTCCCCCCCCCCCCCCCCGGCCATTGGAAATTTCATATAAAACACATAAAAAAAACCACTTGGTGCTGTGGGCAGAACAAAACCCTTTTTTAAA
>Ga0123354_10005634_pt1 | contig 18284 bp, 15 predicted proteins | sample TergutLab28metaG_2_FD_97872 | JGI IMG/M metagenome (GOLD analysis project Ga0123354, IMG submission 97872) | Labiotermes labralis P4 segment gut microbial communities from Petit-Saut dam, French Guiana - Lab288 P4 | ecosystem: Host-associated > Arthropoda: Insects > Digestive system > Gut ...
ACAGAATTTCGTTTGGACGTCTCCAGAGCTACAAACGGTGCACATATTGAAATGTACTAAGGTAAGTCTAAAACTTTAAACTTTTCTGAATATTTTAAGATGCCAAACGTGTAAATCCATCTAGTACTTTTTAAGTTACAGCGGTTTCCAATCCCGTCCATCTTTTTTGATGACCCTGTATTGTCAGGGCGACATGTTTCGACCTTTATTACGTCATCTTCAGGCCCTCTGGGAAAAGAGATCCAAGAGCTATCTATATTTCAATGCATTTGGGATCCCACAATGCATTGAAATATAGATAGCTCTTGGATCTGTTTTCCCAGAGGGCCTGAAGATGACCTAATAAAGGTTGAAACATGTCGTCCTTACAATATACTATCTTTATTGTATATAAAATAAAGTATTGTGTTATTGACTGACACGTTGTATTTATACAGTAATATCTGGTGAAGATCAAGATTCCTGTGTACCCCTAACAGTAGTCACAATACCTCAGTCTGAGAAATCTGCGTGAAGTTTTAACTAAATTCCCCCATCAGAACACATTTTGTATACTGGAAGTTGTAACCAATAGTTTAGACTCAAGAGTAGTAATACCAAAGCCCACCTCTAATGCTATCCTTAGCAGTTCCAGTGACTTCCCATGCACATGCCCTGTCTAAGACACACCTTAACATCATCCTCCCTTCACCTTTTTGGCCAGCCATGTGGATGATTGCAACAAGCTTCCCCATCAAAAGTCTGTCTGCATTCCTGCATCTCCCATACCAGTAATATGCCCAGCACATCATAACCTCATAGACATCACTACCCCAATTATATCAAGTGAACTCAAAAACCTATTCACTGTATAATATTCTGAAATGCTCACAAATCAAATGTTCTGTATTCTGAAGTACACTGAAATATGAGTCAAATCTGAATTAAATGACATGTTCATCAGCACAACAACCAACACTGCAACTGCCATAGAAGTCAGCTGTATAAACTGCCCTTTCAAATTAGGCTTACAGTCTTCTCAGACATATTACTGCATAATTGGGTACAATGGTACTGTAGTGATGATGAAATTAATAATATTCATATATTCATTACGGGTTTTAATTTAAATGACCACACTGAATGAGGCAGACCATATATGGTCATTTTGACACCAGCTCACAGTCTGGATCGTCCCATCTCCCTCAGCCAATCAAGACATCACATCTGCATAAATCGTGGAGTAAGTGCTTCTGGTAGCATGGGGCTTCCACGGCGGAAGCCTGCTGTTCATGTACAGTTCTCCAGCGGATGTCATATCTGACAGACATGTGTGATGTGACATCATTATTGAAGACAGTGCTAACAAAGAAATGTCCTAAACAGAATGGTAGGAGTTTCCTAGGTGTGGCCCCCATGTGCTTCCTCACTCACCCTCTCTCTGTCTCTCAGACGCGATCAATGATGCTGTATGTCCCAGTAGGGGCTTCCTGAACCTGACCCACTCGTTACACGACCTCCCTCCCTGCCACTGCACAGACCACTTGAGGTCAGTTGATTGCCTGCTACCTCAAAGGTTAACTGGGGGAAAGTGTTCAGTGCACTACAGTACCAGTGTATTACAAGAAATCACTGCCTAATCTGAAGAGTATAAAATGCAGGGACAAAGCTCTCTGAAACATTGGTATCTACCTCTCAAACTACACCATATCACATTTTTTCAGGTAGTGATGTGGAATACTCACCTCAGTTTTATGCACTCTTGTTAAAATATTTGAGAAAAAATGCGCAACTTTCATCACCATGTGAGGGAGGGATTTTGCATTAAACTGATGCCGTGCTTCTATTATTTTCATATTTATATTTTACAAATATGAGTCTGTTATAAATTTTATTTATAGACAGAATGATACTTACATAAAGGCTGGTGTTAAAAATATCATCATTTGAAACACAGTCCTTGACAGTGGCTGCAGGTGGGCTTCAATTTTTATTTGTGGTGTCTCTACAGTATCATTACAAACATTCCAAACACCTTTCTCTATCATCTTTGCTACCCGCAAACAGTTGGCTGCCATTGTTGCATTCCTCTTGCTCAAACTGCCTTGGAACATGGCTCTTGCCAAACTTGCCATTTTCTGATGGGAAATGTTACAGAAGAAGATTATAAACAACCTATGTCCACAGAGACAGATGCTGGTCCAAATTTGTTATTCCATAATTGACACATTTGAAGAAATATCAATTTCCCAGTTGCAATTACTGGGTCTTCCCTAAATAATGTCCAATTTTTTAACTGCACATATTTATCGAAATAAACAAGGACCAATGTGCCTGCTGTCACTCAACACATAGTGTCAGGACATTGAAGATCAAGCAAAAACATTTTCAGTAAGTGTGTTGATGACATCTGCAATCATGAGAAGCCATGTTTCATACATTTTACATCAATCCAACCAGTTGCCATCACAGACACTAACCTCAGCTGCTTACTATGTGTTGCTTCAGTATCAGTGTGTGGATTGTTTTGGTACACAGCACTCTAAAGAAATGCCATATAAACATTACCTTATGTGCTGAGATAAAGAAAGCAAGTTGGCCAAGAGTAGCCACACTCAAAATACACACTAGATTGGGAATGAGTGATAGCTTCATGTCTAGCCACATTACCACTGGGGTAAGAACCCCTGGTACACATTCAACTGGAGGGTAGATGGACCCCAGACCTGGTCTGGACATTTTGGAGAAAAGAAAAATCTCTTCCCCTGCTAGGAATCAAACCATAATTCCAAGGGCATGTTGTTCTTAAGTTTAATTACCATATCACAAATGCTACGAAATATTCATACCCGATACTCTTTTCTCATATATTGCCAATGTCTCACCTTCACAACAAAGGCCTGGGCACATTGCAGCCCACAGGACTGAGGTTTGACACCCAACAGATGTGTCTGCAATAAGATGCTGGCCTTGTAATTACCAACACCACTCTCAGTCTGATCCACAAGTCTGCAGTACTCGTCTTCCAAATAAACAAGTTCATCAATCTCATCCTGTTTCACCTGCCACATAAATACCAAATGGAAACAAAGGTTATTTAGTTCACATCACATATACAAAGCAGACTCCATTACTTCTGTCCAGAACTCCTTGTGATATCTTAGAACTCAGTTTATTTAGATAACAATTCTTCTATTTATATTCAATTGAAAATTTTTTTAACAATAAATAACTTTCAAATAACTCACAAGATTTTGACAGAACACAGAATTGTCCAATAAAACTCACTGTTCAGTCAAAAAACAAGTTTCTACATAACATTGAGTTTTACTGAATTACAGCTAAGAGCACAACAGGAAGTCATCCATCACAGACCACAGAATACTTTTTCATGCAACAAAATAATCTGGCTTATAATAACAAATGGATTCACTGAACCTGATCTGCACGTACTGATAAAAGAATTAACATGTATACCCACCTGGAAGTTTGTAAACACTGGAGCCTCACACAGGATATGAAGAATGCTGTTCATAGTTCGCACGTGGTGCAGGTACTTTATAATGAATTCCATGGATGAATGAGAGATACTGTGGTAACATGCTATGCAGCCCAGCTCTACAGTGAAATATAAGAAAGCAATGAAAATCACCAGTGTAAAGAAGAATACACTGCATTTACCTGAATGCAAGGTGATCCTAATCTAAGATGGCCCCTGAAAAATAACAGTCTGCTAAGAAAAAAATATTTTACTATTAATTTCATTCATTTAATACACACAGCATGTCAGATTCTCTCTACCTTTTGCAAACAGTGTCATTGTCTCCATCTTCACAGTCTGTGTCTGTGGTTTTTAATTTGTGGACTGGTTCAGGTTTTATTTTTGAGTCTTGTAGTTAATTTCTAGTTTTTCAATTCCCATTTTTCTTTTACTACCCTTGGCCCAGATATGTTCTCAGGTACAAGTTTATTATTTCTATGGTGTCCAGTGCTGGGAACAGCTTGATCTAAGGGGTCCACTAGGTTAGGTACTCCTTTGCCTGAAGATAGAAAAAGAGCCAGCTTTCAAAACAGATTGTTTCTTTAAAAAATTAGATAGACAAAATAAAAAATTAAAAAAAAAAAGATGATGTCATTTAACCTTAGTCATGATCTGTTCTTGCTTTCTTATACATATGACAATACGGTGACACAGTCTTTCATTTGGATTGGTATGGCCAGATCAGAGCAATCCAATATGGCATTTCATATGTGAATTTAACACAATCCTACATATTTAAGCATCAAATTTAAGGGAAAACCTAGTATGCATTCTGTCTAAGGATAGAAGAATGTGCTCTCCAAGGACAAGACATGTCCATTCCCCTGATACAACACTCTTCTTCCTGACATTGGGAGAGGTTTTTCTGCAAGCATTTAGGCTTCCCCATCACTATCATTCCACCAACATTCCACACCCTGTTGTTCATCTTCAACTGACACCATTACCAACATTAAACAACTGTAGGAACTGACACTGTCATTGTCACCCTAATAAGGGCTGTTTTCCACTTTTCTGTCTGCAGCATCTGTGTTTACATTCTTAGGATTTCCTGTTCACACTGCTTACTGGTACACAGAGAGCTTTATCTCCTATACAGGCATGTCTCATTTTGTGTGCTTTCTTCTGGGTAACTCCCCGACGTCTGAATTTTATATGCCGATGTTTCGTAACAATCTGTCTGTTCCATCTTCAGAGGCCTACGAAGATGGAACAGTGTTCTGAAATTACCCAGAAGAAAGCATACAACATTCTGAACACAGTGAAAGTTTGCAATCAAGGTCTCATTTTATGCAACTTTATGCGATTTCGCATTAACACAACTTGAAAATTTACACCATTTTTCGAATTTACACAATAACTTTTGGTTTAATGTGATGTGGCACACATGATCCGTGGCCGCTCGTCTTTATGTTTGAGGTTAGCTGAAAGTGACATAACTGTCATGATATCAGTCACACATACAGATTGATTATGTTGGTCATATAATCACATGGCTGATGTACTTTACCCTTCAACAGCATTGGCTTTTGTTACCAATATCATTGAGAAACATAAATGTACTTCATCCAGTGTAATTCAAGTGAAAAAACAGACAAATGCAATCAGTATTGAAGAGAAATGAGACGTAATAAACCAACTTGAAAAAGGTGAAAAAATTGTTGTCATATGCCATAACGTTAGATTAACTCATATTAGCATATATACAATATGTGATAATGCTGACAGAATTACAGAGAGTGGTAAGACAGGAACTAAAGTGTTTGTGTAGCAAGACCACCAAAGTCCTATCAGAATGAACCATACCAAAAACCAAGGATGTGAATCTCTTATATATTTTTTGCATTATAAATAAATAAATATACTGTATACAAGTGTATATATACAATATATAAAGTACACACTCTCCAGGTCTGTATGTCCACTAGTGGTATAGCCATACACTATAAAGGATGAGGTTGTCAATCCCCTAACCCCCAAGAAATACACTGTTTTAAATGAGAAGTTTGTGTTCGATTTGCACGATGTTCTTCAGGAACGTAACCTTGGCATAGAATGAGACCTGCCTGTATAACCTGGCCACATTCTCACTTCATTTGTTTTGACCTTGAAGAAGGGGGTAGCAGGTTCCTCCAGAATTCTCATATCCACCTATAACGCTAGGTGTCACAACACAGAAAACCACAATCTGAACACCAACAAGTGTGATACTCAAATCTTTCTTCTGTAGAGATGTTTCACAAACATGAGATACATGTGACACTTCATCTCTTGCCTTGTATTAAGAACAGAGAATGATGATGCACTAAATCAGCTCTTGGAGCTGGGCTTCAAAAAGGAGCACAGATGTCCTGAAGTTTTAGCAAACGTTACAGCTCGTGTCTTCAGGAAAAATTAACATTAGGTTATCAGGCGGCTCTTAATATATCTGGCAGTGGGCAGGGTGTGGGAGGCAACAGCAAAATTGGCTGGGAGAAGGAAAGCAATGTTAACCAACAACAAAAACACCCCACGGTGATGTAAAACTGTGGCAAGGAATGAAAATATGTAAAAGAGGTTAGTTGGTGCTTGCTGGCCTGAAAAGGAAGCATTCAAGTGGTGATTCAGACATTGGTGAGTGGAGGGTGTGGGGGGAAGGGGTGGAACCAGGTTGTGCTTAGTCTGTATTCATCCTCCCAACTGGAGTTGCAGGGGTGTTTAGGTGATTTCACAGCTCTACACAGCATGACTTGAAACCAGATCAAGGCAATGAACACCAGCAATGAGTGCCTAAATATCAGAATCAGATTCATGATGCCTGCAAGAAAGAACTGTATAATGGGAAGCTTCATTATTTGCATGCGACCAAACTGAGGTAGGTGCAATGGGAAGGGCATGCAGCATGCATGAATGAGATGGAAATACATAAACAATTTCAGTCAGGAAAATATGATTTTGAACACCTAAGTGTAGATTGGAAGATAACACTATAATGCATCTAACAGGAACAAGACGTACAATACGGACTAAATTAAACAGGCTCAGGACAGTGTCCTGTGTTATGATTTGGTGAAGATAGTACTGAACCTTCAGAATGCACACACTGTAGGGAATCTAAACCAGCTGGGTGCTTACTCACTTCTGAAGGTGAAAGCTGCTCAGGAATGAATTAGGAATCTGAAGTAAAAAAAGTCAAAACACTAAAACATGGAGAAAAGATTTTGTCTCACCATAGTTACATACATGCAATACAGTCATATTATTAGCATTCACTTTTTTTTTTTTTAATCTGTGATCTCTGAAACTGTCTCCCTTGCATAATGTTTACAAATTCTCACCTGTATACTTGAAATTTCCTGCACGCAAGAAAAGCATCATGCCAGCCTTTTCCAATACTTGTAGTGCTTTTGACACCAGAACCTTTGCTTCTTCATCAACATTCAAATCTGTACCCAACTGTATGGCTCTGCTTCTCATTCTATGATAAAGATAGGTACATCTGAACCATTTCTCACATTCTTCTACACTCGAAACATTACCTAGAGTTATCTGGAAGGGGGGAAAAAAAACAAAGTAACAAACTAAGTGCAAACATTTTGTAAACACATGTCACTGGAATTGGTTAAGTGATTATGATTACTCATATACAAAAAAGAACACAATGTTTTACAAGCTGGATCTGTTCCTTCCTTAGGAGAAAGGATAGGCAGACATTTTCAGTGGGGGCGAGTTAAAAAAAAGATAAAAAGAGTTAAAGGGAAGAACTAATCTCAATCACTGCACCACTGAATCAGAATAGTGCCTTCTTTCAGACCCATTTCAGTATGTGCCTTGCCTCTATTTTACGTGAGGATGGGAATGGATTCATTTCCTCAGTTTGTCCTCTTCTCAATATGAGATAATAGACAGAGGCCAGACACCAAGCAATCCTAATGTAATGTAATGTAATGTATCATCATCAGAATTCCTTAGAACTTCTGACGTTTTGGTGGCCGTGCATCTCAGTATAATCTTAGCAACTGATCAACTTAATGCACAAATTCTTGTGTTATAATAAGTTTATTATATTCCTCTACATGTTTCGAGCACAACAGTGCTTGAAACATGTAGAGGAATATAATAAACTTATTCTAAAACAAGAATTTGTGCCTTAAGTTGGTCACTTGCTAAGATTACTCTTTAGAACTGTCATACACCGGGGACCATGGTAGCACAGTGGTTAAGGTGCTGTGCTACAAATCGGACGGTCGCTGGTTCGATCCCAGATGGTGTCAGTGGATTTTTCATTGACATATAATCCTTCCGATTGCACTATGGCCCTGGGGTTGACTCAACCTCTAATAGAAATGAGTACCAGAAGTATTTCCTGGGGGTAAAGGCGGCTGGTGTGTAAGGCTAACAACCTACCACCATCCTGTGCCGTTGTCACGAAATCTGGGAACCTTAACTTCCTGGAACTCTCTGGGCCTGTCCAGGCCTGTAATGGGACTGCTTTACCTTTTTACTGTCATACACCTAGTGTTTTTAAATATTCTTATGCCCTACTTATATGAAAGGTAAGTGCATAATTAGGTGTATATACAAAGCAGTTGCAAATAGCCAACAAGCACTGTCATTCAATGTAATGGGTGGGATAACAATCACTCTCAAAAAGAACGTCTTACAAAATGACACAAAGGAAGAGACCATTTTTTAATCTGAAAAAGATGGAGGGATAATATTAAAATTAATTTTAAAGAAATAAGGTGACAGGCTGATACTAGATCCAACTGTACAGGGCAGGGTCAAGCAACGGTGCCTTAACAGCATGGTTCCATAACAGTCATGCAATTTCTCTACTAGCTGAGAGAGTGTCAGTTTCTCAGGAACTCTGCTCCATGTAGTAAGACTGATGTTTGGTTAACTGCTAATTACTGTAATAATAGTAGACTGGCAGTCATCTTTATCTCTGGACCTTACTCTGATACTGTTATCGGCATGGCTATATTAAAATGGTGATGACAATGACAATCAATGACATGGACCAACTAGAGTGAAAAATCTGAGACACTTCTTGGCCGGTAATTCCATATGGGACCACCCAGATATGGTAAAAACTGGAATGCTGAAAGGAGTAGGCAGAGGAAGGGGGGGGGGGGTACATCAAAACACGACTGTCTTGTATCCTATTCATTATGCTGACGACGACATGTTTTGGCCACTGTGGGCCATCTTCAGGTCACAAAAATGTGCATAGAGAAAAACTATAGAGTATGATAATAGTATAGGTGCATATTCTAAACTTTCAACGAGATCTCATTGTTGGTTGGATTATACATATTGAGCTAAACGTACCTATTCTAAGCAGAGTATAAGAATTTGATGGATTAATTGCTTATAACACAATAGGGATGATGCACTTAAAGAGTAGGCAGAGTGTTGGATGGAGTCAACAACAAATTTCACCAAAACACAAGTAAAATTCCATAGTTTCTCTTTTCTTTCACATTTCACTCATGCTTTTAGTGTTAACTGTTATGGGATCAGAAAGCTTGAAAATCACATCATAACTTTGTAGACAGAGATAAAACTGATCACCTGACTTGGCCTTATTTTCAGCAAAGAAATACCATTTCTGGAAATTTTTAATCCTACCACATATTAAAACACCAGACTAACTACAAATACGTTCAAGCTTAAATGGATTGAAAGTACAAGACCTTACCTCTGCATTTAAGCAGTCCGGTAAACATTCCAACAATTGACTCTCCACAACATGCTGGTTCTGTAACACTGCATGATACTCTTCAAATCTATTGCCACTCACAATAATGGCTTTTCGTTGGCTGGTTTCGCTATTTTGCTGACACGCCACACTAAGTATCGCAGCAAGTGCTGATATTCCCACACCAACAAATGATCCAGCTTCTTCACTGTACACTTCTGGCTCCTACAGATATACAAAGTATGTCATATACTTGTGAACACAGTGTCTTGCTTTGGAGCACATGAGTCATACTTTCCTACAAACCATTACATCTGAGAACTTCAGGCACTGTGAATGTATGAATTGTTCTATGTACTCTGAATATATACTTTAGCATAAGGTAGACTGCTTGTACCAAAACCTGTAAAATTCTTAGTGTCACATTTTGTATAACACGAAGACTGCAATGACTTTACAAATACTTCTGACCCATGTTTCCAGGCATGTGTGGTATGTTATGCAAATTATTCAAAGAAAAACAGATGAATAGTGAGGTATGGGGAAATCCTCTGGTGCACTAGTCAAGGTTAAAAATGAAATCAGCCAAGACATACTTGTCATTCATTACACTCCATTAAATTTCTGTTATGCTCATCTGCCAAGACCTTCCAGTAGCAACATGGTCTCACCACTGACTCAAGGGAGATGAAGGGAGACAAGAGCTATAGTGCTATGGACAACAGAATGGCAAAAAATGCATATTTCTGGTACTGACACTTTGGAATAAAAATAATTAGCTACTTGTGAGCAACATATATTATCATACAATAATTTTTAATAAGCAATGAATCACTACCACTACTTAGGAAGTAATTACTTCCTCTTACTTTGACAATCACTGTGTCCACTTGGTTTGACAGCATCCCAGCAAAATTTGAAGTAGTCACAATGAGCCTTGCTATTCCTTTCCTAAAAATGCGACATACAAAATTCCTACAACAATAAACAAAACGATGAGAATACAAAAATATCAACATTTTGGTGAGAAAGTTTGAAGGAAAGAGACCACTTCAAGAAACCTAGGCACACATGGGAGAATAATATTAAGATGGATCTTCAAGGCAAATGATGGGAGGGTGTGGAATAGATTGATCTGTCTCAGGATAGGAACATGTGGCAGGCTCTTGTGGGCATGGTAATGAACCTTCAGGTGCCACAAAATGCAGGGAATTTGACTAGTAGAAGAACGTTCAACTTCTCAAGCAAGGTCCTTCTCCAAGGAGATCTTATAATTCATTAAATCACTAAGTGCCATACTTATTCATTCATCATACTGTACAGTGAAATCACTATGGTCAGATGCTAATAAAAGGGTGTATTCACTTAGAATATCACTTGCACAACCTGCATAGGCATGAAACATGTACTCAATCATTCTTAAAATAATGTTATTTTTACAAGAGTTAAGGTTCTCACAGCAATGTTCCTGTAGATGCATTGACTGACAAATAGCTACTGACATTTCACAGCACAGTGCATTTGAAATGTCAGTAACTATTTACCAGTCAACATGTGACAACACAAAAGACCTGAATTTTAAATGTTGCAAATGTTTTCACTTCCAGGTAGGGGAAAAAATGTGATAGTCACATAATTAAATACCACATTGAAGTACCAGTTTTGCTCAATATGGTACATTAAATGCATGAAAACAGAAAAACTGTAATTTTTAGTGACACATCCCTGTTGTGCAAGTTAATCCTGAATACACTAAAAACTATTCTAAATTATTTACAGTGTTGCATGACAATGTATTCAATAAATATACAGAGAAACAGTAAGTTGTATGAACATAGAATACAATAATGTCGATGCAAGTAAAGACTGAACACATTAAAAATTTTAACGTTTAAGCCATGGGGTAAACCACACCCACTGTCTACTCCATGTTTTAAACAACATAATGGGGGTGAAAGAGGGGGAGGGGGGTGTCCCATCATGATATGTCTCACAAAGAGGTTGTATGGGTTTGAACAGGTCCTGCACTAGACTACACTGAACTCATTTATCATTCTTGACATGTCATAAAAGGTGTTGAAATTGCTGACCAGCTGGGTGGCTGTTGGCTACTAAAGAATGTGGTAAGTTAGACACCAAACTACATGATGCGACATCTGGATTTCAACCAATAAATGCCCACACCATACATATAGATATTTAGTTTTATGACGTGCATTAATATTCCTAATTGATAAAATACAAACTAATCCATCATTATGTTAATAAAATAAATTGCATTATTCTTACCGTGCACCAACTGTCATTTCCGAATGAATGACAAGATATCCATCTAGACAGAGGCACTTGCATTCTTTACTTGCACTTTCTGTCATGAACTTCAATAATGTCTGTTTAGTACTGTTTGACAGGGCTAATTTACGCTTCACGCTTCCACATGTTCCATCTCTAATTCTCTCTGCTGTACGAATAGCATCTGCTTCAAAATTAACAAACACTGCCACCTGCAAGGGAAAAATAAATTTTAATTAGAACACAATTTCAGACACAAAACACCCAAGGTGATCAAACTTGAGACTGTGAATTTAAACAGTTACATATATTTTTAGCATTTCTGTATATACTTCCTGCATGAAGTGAACAATCCTTGAGTGAATTTAATTTACACTACCAATTTTAAAACATTTATAGATAAGTGTTTTTTTAAGTGCGTTATTTACCAACACTGCCAAGTAGCTAAGATTATATAGCATTGGTGATGGATGAATGGATGAGCATGGAGCATTGATGTAATGATGACAGGGAAAAACTGACATTCTTGAAAAATATCCTGCCCGAGTGCCATGTGGCCCACCACAAACTGCACAGACTGCCTGGGATTGAAACCAGGTCCCTCTGGTGACAGGCTCATGACTAATGACCTGAGCTATGGCACATACACTTCCAGATGTAATATGCTCTGAAACTCTGTAAGAGGTGAAGGAAAAGTTATAACAACACAGTATAAAGGCACAAAGAGCAGTTAGAGGTAAAGCTCCACTCATTCTTTACCTTACCACATGGTACCTCATATGCAACTTGCTCTATTCCCAGGGAAAGAGCCATTGGTACCCATTAAAGAGGAGGCTCAGTGGGCCCTGCAGCTGGTCTGCATGTCTCCGAGCAGAGAAACACACACACACACACACACACACACACACCTTCTTATGGCTGCAGATGGCCTTATATGTATTTCTGCACATGTATTCATCTACAGTTCTCCTATATTCATCAGTTCCCTTATCTTTCACTTTCACTAAGAACACATGTGGCAAAACTGTGGCAGAGCATTGCCCGACCACAAATGTGTCTTCTGAATCAACGCATAGGAATTTGGCCACATCACAAAAAGCTGGAGAGCAGTTCAATGAGAGAAGACACACTGCAAAACCCAAGATCCTCACATGTCTGCCACTCTTCACCTATAAAATAGAAATGAAATATAATTACATTCTGAGTGTTTCTATACTGCTAGTGTAACAATGCATTGTTAACATTGACATTTTCCTTACTACAATACAGTCATCAGGTTTTCTTGCAGCTCCATAGCTCAAGACTTTTCCACAAGCCTTTAACAACTAAAAAAGAATGACTTGTAAGCCAAGGTCATATACAAAATGACTAATACGTCAACATATTTATTTACTTATTTATTTGTATATTTATGGTTTATATGATGGTGTTGTTAGCAGTGGCATACCTAGAAATTTTGTTCAGGAGGGGTTCAACAAATTCAGTTTATTAAGAGAGAGGACAGAGAGAATGGAGATCTGGGGGTGGTAGCCCCCTAGTCAGGGGTTCTGGAGGCAGCTGTAATTTGGTACAAAAAATTTAATTTCGTATAGGAAAATTTTCTTAATTTTTGGTACTGTAAGACTATTTATAATGACAACCAATTTATTTGTCACTGCTAATGTAAAACAATTGCGAACCGGCGGTAGTTTTGAGAATCTTACTGCCTTTTTTTCCAAACATCTTGGAGTGTTGGTGCCCTAACTTCAGCAATTTTTAACAGTTTTCACAATTGGGTTGAGTTTGGCATGATTTTGGAAGGCCTTCGGAATTTCGGGGGGGGGGTTGAACCCCTCAAATCCCCCCCTCAGTACACCACTGGTTGTTAGCATCTCAGGTTACAGAACATTGAATAATAGGATAATGAACGGGGACTGATGTCAAAGGAAGCAATTGTAGCTTCATTACAAGCAGCATCCTTGCATTTAACAGAAGGAACAACGAAAAACTACAATGAAATCATCACTTAGGATAGGTGGCCTCTAGAGGTCAAAGCATTACGTGCTACCATTCAGCCACAAATAATACAGTGACACAGATCATAAGAGGATGTCTCCTGACAAAACATAAAATATTATATGTAACATAATAAGCACATGGAGCCACAGAAATAAAAGAAGAGAAAAGATGTTTACATAAAGAACACAACAGGACTTTCTCATTCACAAGTACACAAAGCTAGCCTACTACTCATGCTATTTATGAAATTACAGACTTGGAGGCTGAAAACACTGTAAGCTGTGTTAAATAATCTAGGTAAGTTATGTAACATTACTAATAAAAATAGTTGAAGCAAAATAATGCTTTTCCAACTCTCCAAACTTCCTTTTGTTGCACTTGCACCATATGAAGTCTGTCCATGAAGAATCCAAATAATTTAAATAAATTGTTTTCTCATTCACTTAGGAGCCATTGGGCTTTGTCCCCTTCGAAGAACTCTCCTCCACTTTTTATATATTGCTCTCAATGTTTCTTCCAGTTTTGGAAGCATTCTTGGAATGCCTCTTTCAGAATAGTGCGTAGCTCTGTCATTGAATTTTCTTTAATCTCCTCAACAGACTCAAACTGTCCTTTCAGTAAGGATTTTAGCTTGGTTAAGAGAAAGAAGTCTGCTGGTGCTAGGTTTGGCGAGTGCAGAGGTTGGGGGATGAGCATTGTCTCATGTTTAATGACAGAATCATGAATCGGAAGGGAGGAATGTGCCGGAGCTTTATGATCGAGCAACCATTTTTCCCCCTCCACAAATCAAGCCTTCTTCTCCTCACTGCCTCTCTTCATTATCTTCAGATAATATTCCTTGTGCACGAGGTAGAAATTCATGACGAATTACACCCTCACAATCAAAAAATGCAGTCAGCATCACTTTCACACTGGACTGAACTTGTTATTTTTTTTTTTTTGGGTCTGGGTGACGTTTTTGAGACCCAATGCAAAGATTGGGTTTTTGTTTTGACATCATACCCATAAACTCATTTCATCACCTGTGACAATGTTCTTTAAACTTTTTCATCAGAATTTGCATGTTTGATAAGCTCTAGACGGACATCAACACAATTTTGTTTCTGATCTTCACTCAGCAGATGTGGCACAAATTTCACTGTAACATGATGCATGCCCAAATTTTCAGTGAGAATCTCATACGACACAAGGTTTTTGAAATTCCAACTTCCTCTGCTACCTCATGAATGGTCGAATGACAATTGGAATGAATCATTTTCTGCACTTGTTGGATGTTTTTATATTTTGATGCTGAAAGTTGTCCTGAACGTTCATGTCTTCAATTGAAGCTTGGCCCTCTTGAAAACATTTGAACCACTCATGGGTTTGTGTTCTACTCATGGCTTCATCCCCAAACATGTGTTTTAACATTCTGAAAGTCTCCAAAAACGTTTTCTCTAATATGAAACAAAATTTTACACAAACACATTGCACATAAAAATCATCCATTATTAACTGCTGAAAAATATCCCAAGCAAGCAAGACACATATTCACTCTAACACAGCACAAGGACTAAGCTAACTGGAACGATATGGTTTGTGGCATTCACCTACAGAAACTCACTGCTATGCAGCACAACCAGTGGGACCTCACTCCATCTTTGTGTTGGTATGCTATTTCAAAAGTTGGACTCATTACGGACTGACTACATGTATCAGTGTAATTTACTATCTTCTTGCAGTCCTTCCTTATAAATGTCACAAACAGGACCTTATATACACACAAATATTATGCAATTAAGAAGCCTTCTGTCAAGCTCAAGGCTGGGACCTAAATTTTAGCAGTTTTCCTTCTGTATCACTCATAATTTCCCCTCCAATGCAAATAATTTAAGAATGATGCATCAGAATAGCCCACCTGTCTTGTAATTCTTGTCACAACTGATTCTAGAGCTGGACCACAAAACTCTTGCAAACAGTTCATTTCATCAACAACAAGCAGTTTCAGTAATTCCAAGACATCATCACTGCCTACAAAAGAATGAGCAGAGGAAAAATTTCAACTTAAGTAAAAAAGAGGTCAATGAAACTTCATTAACCATTAGCACACAGACTTTAAAACACCAGTTGTCAGCTGTGGCGAGAGAACTATTCAATTTAAACACACACTTCAGGACAGTGGTCTCCTCTCTGGATGAAAAGGATATACATTTAGTGTGACAATGTTATCATACACATCTGTTACAGGTTACTGACATCAGTTAACCCAATCCAGCAGTGTCACAAAAAAATTATTACAAGGAAAATGAAGGAAACAGTTTTATAAATATAAGCATAGATAAAAGGATGATATTAAATAGGTTCTTAACCTTAGCACCTAGAATTAGGGCAATAAAACCCTTGGTAGTTTGCTGTCAGCAGCTGGATTATGACCCAGGAGGAATGGTAGAAACATTCCGTCAGCTGAATTAAGCAGATGTGCCATTATACGAGTGCAATGCACACAAAATACAAGTAAATGTCACTGGGTTTGATGGTGTGAATTGGATTAAAGTGGATATAGAGACAGGGTCTTACAAACATAGGAAACCGTTGTAAATGTAATATGAAACTTAACTTATATAAAAACCAAGAAACTTCTTGACCAGATGAGCAACTACAAACTTCTCAAGAGAATACAATCACATGCAGCTGGTTATAAATTACACTTCAAATGCTAATTCAGAGTTATTAATAAATGCATCAGAACTAAATCTAAATGTTTGGATTACTGTATTAAAATAAACATTATACCAAATGATCAAACTACTTCCTTTCAACAAGCCAGTCTCACCTAAAGCCTATCCTTCAACCTGATGATGGACACAGTTTTCAAAATGTTATGTTTTGAGAAGCTGATGGTGACCAACAGTGTCCAAAACAATACCATATTCACCCAAATATAAAACAATTTTGCAGGTAAGACAACTGCCCTTAATTGTAACCTTTCAGAACAATTCCTATACAACATATGTTTAACTTTGTGTAGAATTAAAAGATGACCCTACCACTTTTCAGACAATGAATTGGGAAACAACTCTCATCTTATGTGTAAATATGGCTGTGCCCTTTACTGTAACAAAAAATACATTTACAAAATATTTTACACCTTTTACCTAAGGTACAAACTATGTCCCTCCACATGTTTAATGTAGTTACTAGAATCTCTGTAGACCCAAAGTTGTCCTTGCTAAAATGTGTAGAGGGAGTTAAACAACTGACAGTAGTTCCAAGTGACTTCAGCTCATTTCTAAGTTTCTGTGAGATCTCCTCAGCCATTTCATTTGATTCCACAAGATAAAGAACCTGAAATTAATTATACAAACATGAAGAAGAAAATGTCACTTAGGATAGGGTTCATAACTGATTTTTACACAGGAACTGGGTATTTCTATTTCCATGTGATAAAAGACAGGAGAAACTCATGAGGAAAAAGTAATACAGATCACAATCTCTTTAATATTTGTAATGGTTAAAACATTTCACAGACCAATGGCATAAAAGAATGACACAATCTTATAATGTGGTAGCAGGCCCTGAAGGTACACCACCACTAATGCCAAGAGCACAACTTGATACCAAATAAAATCTCCCAGCTCCCAACCCTCTAACTTATCTCCCTGCTGTCCTTCATAATTCTACATCCCTTTTGCTACATAGTAAAACACTCATCAGTAAAAATGTATATTCTTAATAGATAAACAATTTAATTGTTTCAGTATGGTTTATTTTAAAAGAAAAACTGCTGAAGAATAGGCTGCTTTGCTGATATTTAATTAAAAAATGCTTAATGAAATAAAATTACGATATATCAATAGAACCTTTGTATTCTGATAAAAATGCCACACATGCAATATTTCTAAAAACAAAACTGCATACATATTTGCTTCATATCATTCTGGTTTACACAAAATAATTGCAGCCTGAACCAGATGAACAATGAGTCACTGTGCAGCTGTAGAGTGATTGGAAATAATGTGTACGACAATCACAAGGATTCCTGACATTCTCTCTATGGTCTGGTATCTGCTCAACTGCAGGCATAAACAAAGTTTAGGTAAATGAAAAGTTTTTCCACTTAAATGTTGTTTTTCTGAAGGAACACATATTGTATTTATCCAAACACAAAATAACCCTCCTTCAGAATCTTCAATTTGTCAGGAAAATACTTACACAGAACATGTTTAAATTTGTATATAATTATAAGGTAAACCCCCACCACCCAAGTTTTCTGATGACAACATAGGAAAATATTATCACCTTATATTCTGGAAAAGTACAGTACTTGTCATGCATAGGAATACACAGATTTGCAACAAGTTTACAGAAGGTATACTTGGCACTAATGGGCATCACAACACAACGGAGCAGTAACACTAGCTCAGCTGCTGTGCAGATCAAATATATAGCGCAGGACTGCAGCACTGATAGAGTACAACATGCAGAATGTTTCAGAGACTGATAGGTGCCAGATAGCTATAGGCACACAGAGACTACATGGCCAATCTGTACTTTTCTGTGATTTTCTGTAGCAGAAGCATTCTTTCTAAATCAAGAGCATGTGTCCTACTTACTTTTAGCTGCCAATTATGAAATTTCAGGCTATCAGATGGAGCAGCCAGAACATTCAACACTGCCAACACGACAATGTTTGTTTTGTCAAAGCCAAGTGGCACAGTGACCAAAACATTTCTATCTGAGGAATACACTGACTGGAAGACAGCAGACTCAGCATCTTTACCACTGTCTCTGCCTTCAACTGTGCTCCTACCA
>Ga0123354_10005635_pt1 | contig 18284 bp, 14 predicted proteins | sample TergutLab28metaG_2_FD_97872 | JGI IMG/M metagenome (GOLD analysis project Ga0123354, IMG submission 97872) | Labiotermes labralis P4 segment gut microbial communities from Petit-Saut dam, French Guiana - Lab288 P4 | ecosystem: Host-associated > Arthropoda: Insects > Digestive system > Gut ...
AAAAATGTATTCAATGTGAAGGCCGCTACTTTGAAAAAGAAAAAATTGTAGGGCTTGTAGAGTCATCTGATTCTGAATTAAAAAATCAGTCTTGAAACTTTTCAATCAGCCCACGTATCATAAGAACTTAGGACTGAACGCTATTCTCAGCCAGGTAAATTCAGTCAACATCCATACACCCTATTTAAGATCCACTTAATATTATCTACACCAAGATCTATGTGGTCTATTCATTTATGACCTTCTAACTAAATTTTGTATATGCTTTGTAATGTCCATTTCATTCTCCTTGATCTCATCACCATATTTGCCAAACACTAAAAACAAAGAAGCTCTATGTATGTAATTTTCTCCAGATTCCTCTTTCTTTTTGATCTAAACATACCCTACCCCCAGCACTATTTTTTTGCACACTCTCCATTTATGTTCCTACGATACTAAAATGAATGACAGTAATCAATGCCAGAATTGTACCTGCACTGTCTTCATGAATCCAGTTTTGATTTCTTACTGCCACTTACAAATATTTCAACTCTGTCATATTTCCAAAGATTTACATCACAATTTTATCCTACATTAACTGAGGTGCCTGTAAAGTACTGTTTCATTGAAGATTTTACAACAGTGAGTTGATTACCTCGTGCAGCTTCCTTCTTCTTGGCCTTGGCCTTTGGGGTGTCATCAATAAGAAGGGTTTCCAAAGGAAGTGAATCTGGAAGAATATAGTAGCGAATGTTGTTGCCACGGATACTCAGGGTTTCCAACTGCACTGGATCTCTGTTTTTTACAGTCATTTTTACCGCTTTCAAATGCGTATTCATAGCAACATCCACACCTACAAAAAGAAAAGTCACAAATACAGTCTATGTACCAGGCTAAATTAATTTTTTTGCTTCATATAGTGCAGGAAAAAAAAAACTTCTTGGGGGGGGGGACAGAGTGAGAAGAGTGGCACTAGTGCCTCCATTGCCATAAAAACCCTAATCTCAACACAGTTGAATTATCCACTTTTACCATACACTACGCACAATTTCAAAACAACATATTCAGCCTGATAATACAAACAGAGCAGATTTAAAAAGCATCCCTGATTAAATTTTCACTTTCTCTGTGCAAGCACATGTTGTATGGGGTGATTAGGTTGACTGACTATATTAAGAGTAAATTTAACAAGAGTTTTCAGTTTACATAGGTAAGAATTGTTTGTGTGATTCTAGTTTCCCCTCCAGGTGAATTGCAGATTGTGGTTTAATGCCACCCTCTCCAAGCAAGAAACAGTCCGGAGATAACGCTACAAAAGTATCAGAGCTGTCTTTGTTCCCAAATGCACTTTTTTTACTCTCTGGTGACCTATAATCATTTTTTGCTGGTAAGACTGTGTTAAGACACGTCACCATTCATTTACTTTTTTTCCCTTTTAAATATGCTTCGGTTTTTTGAAGTCTGCAGTTACCCTCTAGAGATCTACTGGTCATAAGATGGAAATGTGCTCTTCCTCAAGGAAACAAATTGTTCGCAGTTCTGCTGATATGGTCAGCACTTCAGGATGATTAACTTTATTTGTATTCAGGTAGATGAACAAAGACTTTACACTTACCAGTTATTGTTCCATGAACTTGGGTTCCATTTTTTAATTCAATGGTCACAGTCTCATGGCTCAATTTCATCAAAAACCTGAAATGTAAAATGCACATTTTTAAACAAAGCCATAGGACATGTCAAACAGAACAAATGTATTCTAAGGTTTATACACCAATACAACATTTGAACAGAACTGTCCCTGAACAGTTGGGGGTTAAGGGCTGTGCAAGAGCTTTATTTTGTACATAAGGAAATTGAAATTTATGGAAAACCACTGTATAATGACTACAATTCATGATTCAACTTGGTTAGTACTCAAATAATTTAAGGATCTTCGTAAGTGTTGGAACTATACTAGTATAGAGTATTTCAAAGATAAAAATGACGTTACCCCTGTGCATACCATGGCGGCATAGGGAGGAGTGGACAGAAAACTCACGCAGTCTTAACCTCACAACTTGATACGGGAGGGAGTCAGTCCTCAGCTTCCCGCCCCAACCGTTATTACAACACAAAAATCTCTTATCCAAATCGGAAATGGAACTATAATCCCTCCTATACCTACTACACTACGCCGGCACATAATATATTTCATTATACGGTGAAATTCCTAATACCAATGGGCCAAGCCGAAAATTTGTTTGTGTAAGAACCTAATTATTACCATACCTACACCACCGAAATCAATGCAGAGATGTAAATAAATTATTATATATAAACACTGCACGAAAATGAAACATAAATACCTTACTAATTTCATGATGTTCACAGATTTACTAATTCAACACAACTAGTTACTTCGTTTACCGGCAACCACTATACTCTTTTCCACAGATCATATATGACGCTCTTTTCTGTCCTAGCTTCTCTTAATACAGTCACTTCAAAAATATATTACTCAGGCTATACGTAATAACAGCCACTATAGTGGAAGATATTACAACAGTTCGCCAATCGAACAAGAAGAACGCTGGCAGTACGAAGGTGGCGCTGGAAACCATGTGTACCAACAGTACCACAGATCATAACAGTACCTCGTACAGCATGCGTGTAGTAAAATGTATGTCGTACGTACGAAGTGTACATTGGATCATGGATTTATGGTTTTGAATAAATCACCTGTAAAGAAATAGGTCTACGTCACTTTGTAAGGCTCATAGCGGAAACTACAGTATGTAAATGAAATAATGTGGTGACGTCCGGAGTTAATGATGTAAGCCTGTAGTGGTTGTGGTAATAGAGTGCTTCCCTTATCATTGGGTTTGATATGTGCTTTCGTGGCATGTGTGGTGAGAGGGAGGTAGTATTAACGTAACAGTCGTAAAGGAATCTCAAATGGAACCGGTAGAAAGCAGTTGCTCGGCTCAAAGCAGGAAAGTCGCTTTTATTACAGGGATCACAGGACAGGTACGTACCTTGAGATTAGCTGCCGATACAGTACTTTTTACACTATGTTTTACTTACTGATACAAATTCCTCTGCAATTTCAGTGCTATTTGTAATTTTTACTGTCGGTAAATTAAGAATATAATTTTGAGAAGGAAGTTGGGCAGTTTTATTCCAACTTAGTTGAGCTGCTGGCTTGTGATACCCGGAGACTGCATCTGGTCTGTGTACTTTATGTGTGGCTGGTATTCGCGTTGTTAATTATGAATGTTATTAGTGCCCATGTAGGTACAGCGACTGACTAGGGGCTGGACGGTCCGGGATCGAATCCCGGTGGGGACTAGATTTTCCGCCCATCCAGACCGGCCCTGGGGCCCACCCAGCCTTCTGTACTTAGGGTACCGGGTTTTTCCGGGGGGTAAAGTGCGGTCGGGGCGTGCTGCTGACCACACTCCCTTCTAGTGACGCGGTCATGGAAGAGTAGAGCTATACCTCTACCCACCCTCTGGGCCACACTGGGCCTGTAATGGGAACACTTTACCTTTATTAGTGCCCATAAGTACCAATTAAGTAGTGGTAGCATGTGGAACGTCCTGAGTATTTCTCCATATTCTTTTTTGAGCAGCTGTTATGATTTTGATACCTGTCTGCCACAGAGGGAATACTCCGTTGCTATCAGAAGAGTTGATCAAGAACATTGTACCATATGTCATGGTTGAGTGGAAATTTGAAAAGTATTTTTTTTTAGGATGGATCTTACCTCGCAGAATTTCTGCTTAATAAAGGCTATGCAGTCCATGGAATTATACGACGGGCAAGTACATTCAATACGTCTCGTATTCAGCACCTTTATGCAGATCCTCAGTCACATCGTGAGGGAAAAATGCTTCTGCATTATGGAGATATGACGGATAGCAGTTGCCTTGTAAAGATTATCAATACTGTGCGACCCACTGAAATATACAATTTGGCAGCACAGAGTCATGTGAAAGTAAGTTATTGTTGAGCTTATTTAAACTAGATTAAGGTACAGAATTTTTAATCATAATGTTTAGAGTATGTCATCACAATCAGAGAGTGAACTGGATATTTCTGCCTTAGAATGGGTTGCCCGTGACTTGTTGTTATAAGCATGGTGCTTTGGGTTTCATAAAATGCTGGTAGATTTTGTGACTGTCTTGAGGTCCATTAATTTCTTAAGAAGAACTGATGCATGTGGTTGCTTAAGTCACCATAATAAAATTAGAAATATTATCCTAATGCTTAACTACTTAGTGTCAAAAGATAAATGCATTCTTTGCACAATGTGATGTTGAGAAGTCAAACAACCAAAGTAGTCATTTGGCAATAACATGCAAAGTAATGGGTGGGCCTTTTAAATTTCGGTCTTTTGCTATGTACACCAAGCCTTTCGTCTAGGGACCAAAGGATTAAGCACAGTGTGATGGTGATGTACTGTCATATGGTAACATAGAGAAAGAACAACTCCCCGTCTCCACCTAGGCATTAGGAAGAGGTGAATGGTCAGTTGTATGTCCTCCTTTTCTTCCTTGGAGAGTAGGTTCCTCCACATTCCCGTGATCTCTGGTTGTGCATTCAGCCTGATGGAGGTATTGTAGCAGGTAAACCTATTCAAATGATGTGGCATGTGATGTTGAGGTAAAATAATGCATAATTTATTTTGTACTGTACATAAACTGACTCTTTAAGAAAATCTTCAGAATTTAAGCGCGCTTTATCATTAACTGAAAGGAAAGGTATTTGCAAGATTAAAGGAACATGAGCATCATACTTGGTGGGTTTGTTTGATGATAAAGCTGTAGGTTTGTGTGGGAGGTATCTGATTTGAATCTTGACTGGTTTATTGACTCTCCTGGCTGAAGTTTCCCATGGTTTTTCTTAGTCTTTCTCCACAGTTCAATGATGATGCCTTGGCTGTGGTCAGTTCCATACAGGTGCTTGCTTACTGATTCATGATTTTTCATGTCATATTCAGTTCTGTATAACCTCTGCAACTGAAAAAAATGCTGACAGAAAACGTAATCTCAGAGCACAATATACATTTCATTGTGGGCCCAGGCCACATAGTTAATACAGACCTGTACGGAGTGGTTACTAGATTTGCCAGCAGCTAAGTCCTCTTCCTGTGTGAATGAACTTTGGTAAAATAAAAAATTATTGCCTAAGCTGGGCATTTAACTCAGTACCTTCTGCTGATTAAGTGGGCGTTTTGTCTGCTGAGCTCCCCAAGACGTAAATGAAAATTATTTTACATATACAAGGCCAAATCAAAAAGTACTTAACTGGGTTCATTTCACATTACCTTTGTCACACTGCAATGGGAATTTTCTGAGCATGTGTAGACATGTTTCTGTGTTTTCAATCAGCGATGCCTCATCACAGCCATTCAATTTGATGCAATCACTGCAATTAAACAGTTAGTGATTGTGTTGTGCATCATATGCATAATGTCTGAGTGCATGTGTTTCTGTGTCCAAGTCAGTGACTCCTTTCCAGGGTCATTCAGTCTGCTGCAGTCACTGCAAGTAAACATTAGTGATTGTGTTGTGTGTAATGTCTGAGAATATGGAACAATGCTAATGTATAAAATTGTGCACAAAGCTCTTGATAATGGGAACCAAAATTTATTAAGTGATTACAAGTGACTTGTGAGAGCAGGACATGAAATATACTCAAGTTTTTGAGTTGTTCAGTCACTTCAATGTTTAGGTGCACATCTGTAGAAAGTGATGTGCATGCTGGATGTCCTTGTGATAGCAAAAAGTGCTTGTTTTGATGAGAACATATTGAAGGCTAACTATGAACTATTAGGGAAGTGGCTGAGGAACTAAGAATTTCTTTTGACTCATGCAAGGTGTGATGAATGAAAGGTTTGGGCATGGGATGTGTGTCAGCAAAGTTTGTCCACACTATTTCTATGGTAAAACCAACTAGATGCACCAATGCATCAAATTTATTTTATTTTGGAATGACAACTGTACTTGTTTCAGACGGTCTTTCCGTCCATCATCAGGAGTTCAAGAATACATACAGTAACAGCCATTTGTCAAACAGATACTTTTGTCTGCGTACTAGCGGGTACCCGCTAGCAAGCAGATAGCAGTATCCGTTTAACAAATGGCTGTTGCTGTATGTACAGTCTTGAACTCCTGATGATGGATGGAAAGACCGTCTGAAACATGTACAGTTGTCATTCCAAAATAAAATAAATTTGATACATTGGTGCATCTAGTTGGTTTTACTATAGAAATAATGTTACAATGCATGGCCCTATGAACGTCAGTTTGGCTACACAATGGTGCACTGGCCCAAACTCTGGAGCAGTTTTTAGCCAAACACCACATTCTGCGGGTGCATCAACCCCTGTACTCCAAAGACACGGCACCTTCTGACTTGTTCACCCTAAGAATAACAACACTTTGAAAGGTAAATTATTTGATTAAATTTAGTGTGGCACAGCAACTTTTAGAGATCCCCACAAGAGAGTATGAGAGGTTCTTCCAGCATTGGAACAGCCACTGTCATGTGTATATTTGACGAGAAAGGGCCTACTTCAAAGGAGATTAGTCTGTCATCAGCGTAAGTTTAGTTTTGTCAATTTTAGTGTGAGTCTGGTTACTTTTTGATCTGGCCTTCTATGATGTTCACCTCCTGTGTCACTGAGCTGCTTGTTACTGTGTCTTAACCCAAAGATCACAGTATAATTGCAACCTAGACATAAAAAATTAAAACAGGGAAAAAAAATGAAAATGAAGTTTGTGTTCATGTTATGAAGCAGTGGTGTAGATAAGGCTGCTTCAGGCTCTACTATGTATGGGTCTTCTTAGGTCAGGGGGACACCCAAACATACAAAACACTAAAGTTTGTTTTGGATTCTTTTGGACTTGATTCCATTCTTCTGACAGAAGGTAATATTCTGGATTCCTAGTTTGGCCTGTGGGAAAACTCGGTAATGAATGACTAGTGGTGGAGGGGAGGGGACTCTGACCAGTTATCTATGCTACTGACATAGAGGCGTGTAGGGGATTGGAGGCATAACACAAATTTATGCAGTGCTACCTGAAAGTTTCTGGACTGTATTAGGATAAACTGATTGCACATTTGCTAGTCCTCTTTGTTCCTAAGTAGTGTCTTAACCTTTTAGAACCTTGTGGTTACTTTATACCATCAGGTTTTATATTAAAAAATTCTCCATTCTACCCACAAAGTATATTTGTGTGTTATTATGTATGTGAGAACAAACAGTGCTTATTTCCATATGCAGCATTTACAGGTTGGGTGTTCATAACCAAGACAGGGAGTTTTTATTACATGGTACAAACTGAGTCTTGTAATGAAACAGTTTATGTTTCACCTTAAAGAGTTAGTGAGCTGATACACTCCCATTTCTTGTTTCCTGTAAAGTGTCTTGCAATTGTGCCTGGATCTACAGATTGTCATTGAGTCTCCAAGTGTGGAATTAACAATTTATTTTGGCAAATGACAAAAATTAAGAAGAAGAAGAAGGAGGAGTAGGAGGAGGAGGAATTGTTTTGTCCAAATATGCTACATCAGAGCAGTTAGTAGGTCCTTTAATATAGTTTATTACTCATATTGCTGGATCTCTGTACTCACATTCATTGACGTAGAGCTACCTCTGAAAAATCAAATTTTTACAGTGATTTATTGCTAACAAATAGTTCACACAGTTTTTTGACTGTGTATTTCATAGTTTTGGTTTAAACTGTGGTGGTGGTGGTGATGATGATGATGATATGATATGAATTGTATGGAGAGTGGAAGACCAAAGGAACAGTTTTACTGGTCATACTGTAGAACTACTGATTAAGAATTTGATCTGTGGGCAGAATATGGGTTTCATAATTTGTCAGAATCAGAAGGCTTGACTTTCTAGCAAAGCTGTCTGGTCATCCTTGGATGTGATGACAATGTTATGTGCTGGTAGATATGCAGTTCATATTGTTGATAATGTTGGAAAACTACCATATTCTTGTATGATATTTCAGCATTATTTTAGGCAGATACAAGCTGTTGTGCTATCAGAGCTATATCACACACAAGTACAGTCAAACAGAACAGTTGATTTATTGTAAAAGCATCCAGTTTCTGTGTAATTATGCTCTGTATTTGAGCCATGATGACTGTCACGAGGAAAAATCTCTACAAAAATATACAAAGGAAGGTAAGTATTGATGAATTTACATTCCTCTGTACATTTTTATATAGAGATTTTGCCTGAAGATGGCCATAATGGCTGAAACATTAAGCATAATTTTGTAGAAACTGGGTGGTTTTTACAATGAATCAATTGTTTTGACTGTAATTGTCTACTGAATGTATTAGCTGAGCAAGTAAGATGTTTAAGTGTATGTGATTTATGTTGTTAACATGATAGTGTTTGTTTTTTTTTGTTTATTTGGAACAGTGATGGTGGTTTTTTTTTTTTTTGTTTATGCCAACTAATGCTGGATGTGAGCTCAAAATAGTGTAACAATAGAACATTAACTTTTTTTTCCCTTTATTGTGCTGGAACCTAGGGAAAACTGGTTGTGTTTCTTGTTTTGTGGTTTATTGGATGATGCTTTCAGTAACTCAGAGTATATACCTTCAAATAACAGAGTGCTGAACAAGTGGAAAGGATGTGGAATTGATGATGATTTTGTTTGAGATTCTATCCTGATGATTGCCTGGAAAGATTTAGGAAAACCACAAAAACCACAGGATAATCAGTGTATTGACTGAGATTTGAAGTAAGCATATCCCAAATACGAGCCAGAAGAGTTAACATTTGCTTAATGTTGCTTTTCATAAGCAACATTGCAAATGTTAACAATGTTAACAAGGGAGATTAAATGCCTAGTTCAGAGGTTGTAACAGCTGTTACAGAAAACCTGGTAATGAGGATTAATGTGAGAGTAAATGAATATGGAAAATGTTCAGCGTACCTCATTGTACTCTTATTTGTAAACACTTACTTAATAATGGTTACCATTGATGTATTTATATACTTTCATAGAGCAGGTTAGCTCAAAAGTAATGTGTCTTATTCTTAAGGGATGGTTTGCATGGTTTCCATGACTTCCTTAAGATATTTTTGGGGGTAATTACTTCAAATAACCATGAATGCTTTCCAACCATCATCTTGTAATCATTGTACCAGTTTTTATTTAGCGTTATACAAAGTCTGTAATTGATGTAGTCTCGTGAAATAATATCGGAACAAAAATGATTAGTGTACTTATATTTATTAAATTGTTTGCAAGAATTTGTCATTTTGTCATTCCAAAATATGTTCACATTATTAACATAAGGAATTTCAACCCTCTTCGTAGACCAGCTTCCAAACAATAGGTGTAGGTATCAGTCAATAACGCAACGATTTCTAAAAAGATGTTCAATAAAGGATGATAGTAACTACATGTTTCGGCCTATTCTGGCCATCATCAGGTTTTCATCCGAAAGTGTGGTGGTGGTGCTTTATAGGATTGGTATGGTTATGTCACGATGGTGAGATCTCATCATCTGTGATGTTTGTTATTGTTGCTATTGTTTAGGGACTGGGGGGGGGGGTCTCCCTCCCCGCATCCCTAAACTATAACAACAATAACAAACATCATAGATGATGAGATCTCACCATCGTGACATAACCATACCAATCCTATAAAGCACCACCACCATACTTTCAGATGAAAACCGGATGATGGCCGGAATAGGCCGAAACATGTAGTTACTATCATCCTTTATTAAACATCTTTTTAGAAATTGTGGTGTTATTGACTGATACGTACACCTATTGTTTATATACACACAATGGGGATGGCTCATTTCAGAACCAGCTTCCAATCTTTCATGTTTTCAGAGAATTTCACACAATGCTGACATAAAATTTACTGACAGTGTATCATTTACTATTACAATTCTAGTGCATTAAAAGGCACAGTTTAAAGTAGCATTTAGAAGGTATTTAAATACAGGTATGGGATCTCTTTTCTGGTGTCCCAGTATCTGGAACACTCCAGAAACCATTTGTTTTCCAGAAAAAATAATTTTAAAGCCAGCACTAAGTACAAGAAATACAAGGATTTCACAGTGCTTCCTGGTGCTTTGTCTTTTGGTGATTGATTATAACTGACATGAACTGACCTACTACCATAATTTGGAAGGCAGAATGATGTTTCTTTCAGTATTTGCTGGTAGATTTAGGCATGGTGCTCTAAATTACAGAAAAACCCTTACGTAGAAAACCCCAGAGTTCCAAGCATTCTGGAGAGAAGATCCCATGACATTACACATTTCTTTTACCCTTATCGTTTTTAAAATTTACATATATGCTTCATGTGTGAGATTTTCATAATATTTCATAATGTACTAGTTCTGTATGTATTGTGATTTTCTGATTAATTCCACATCCTGCCATCATTTTGACTAACTTTTGGGTCCATGGAATGCAAAGTTTGAGTCTAATCAAGACATCTTACAAAGAAATTTAAAACTTGTTTTTTTTTTTTAATTCAGTACCAACTTTGTAATCACATTGCACTATTGGTTTCTATTTTAATAGGATTTTAGCTCATACCTCTTTTCAAATTGATGTACATATGTGGTCAGACATATAATAATAGTTGGTATGCCTTTTGCTGGGATAAAGAGTAAAGGGCAGTTTCTTCTGTAGTCTCCAGTACGAGTTTCTTTGAAAGAAGTAATGTATAGACAAATGTAGTGTGTGGTGTGCTGGGCCTGGTTAGCACAGGTTCTACTGACTGGGACCTAAACATGAACTAAGTCCGCCAGAACCATGTCTGGCCATGTAAGGCATTACAAGGAAGTGTACGTTTGCACATGTGCATGCGCGCGCGCACACACACACACACACACACACACAAAACAGAAAAATTACAGGCTTCTCTTCCATTCAGCCTCTTCAGGTAACTTATGTCTCAATTATAATAAGCACTCGAACAGTTCAAACAGTCATGAGCCAAGTTGGTTTCTGTGTATTCATTTACCAAATGTCTATGTCCCTGTTAACCTTCAGTGTAGTACAAAGGTGACAGTACCCCCCCCCCCCGCCCCCCTTCTTACAAGAGGAATTGCTCATAGGGTGATAAAAAATTGACAGGTGATGATCAAACATGTGAATTAGTAGTTAAATAGGTGTACATTATACCCCTGAATGCATGTTTTTATGGGGTCAACATTACCTTTTAATAGACCCAACATACTGTTTTGGTTTTTGTTTAGATATGCCCTGAAATTATTAACATTAAATTATTGTCTTTGATACAGGTATCATTTGAGCTGAGTGAGTATACAGCAGAAGTGGATGCTGTAGGAACGCTGAGGTTGCTGGATGCTATCAGAACATGTGGCTTGGAGAAGTCAGTCAAGTTCTATCAAGCATCTACCTCAGAATTGTATGGGAAAGTACATGAAATTCCTCAGACAGAGACTACTCCATTTTATCCTAGATCTCCATATGGTAATTGACATCGAAGTTTATTTTAAGCAGTAAATAATTTATTACTATTTCCAGGACATGAGTGACTACACTCTTGTATAGTTGCTCACCAATTTTTCTTCCTGCAAGAAATGGTTGTTTTGTGTTAGTAGGATTAAACTGACACAGATATGCAGATAACAGTCACACTGTAGGATAAGCCATTTAAAAAGAAGCAGATTCTTCATGTTCTGTGTTGCTTCGAGTCAGCAGGCTTGTGCAGATTTCATACTGGTATGAGTGCATACATAATTCTTGGCAGCTTCATTTCACTCTGAACCTTTTTGTGTTGTATCTGTGGGAATTAGTTTTGTTGCCAGGGCCATACTAAGATGTGGGCCAGCTGGGCATTTGGGCAGGGTGCTAATACATCACTGGAATAATAGAAACATGGTGTTAGTAAACTCAGGTTTCCACATGCTAAAGAATTTCACTTAAAATAATCCCCAATGTGGGAATGCACCCTCAGAAAGGTTTGCCAACCCTGTCCTATGCCAGAAAAGTTTTAAAAATGTTGGTTTTAAGGGGCAGAAAATTATTATTCTTCTTGGGGCACATGCCTGTCTGGGGTCAGCCCTGTTTGGTACAAGTATGATATGAGAAATCTGCAAGAGAGTAAAGCATTGCTTTAATTCAGGTTTTTCTAAAATGCCATATTTGTAAACATTCAGGTTAAATTTTGCAGCATTGCTTAACAAAAAGGATTTTGTTATTTGTGTGAATTCGTTTTCCATAAGGATCCACCTATCTGTTTGATGGATGATAAGGTTGTACTGTATTTATGTGTATGTTATGCTGTCAATTTTATTGCTATGAGATCTGTGATCTTCCAGGATTTTATGTAGTGTAGGTTGGTAGTTACCAATGTTTCAGGATGACCTATCATGACCCTTGAAGATGGACCAGTAGATTGTCCCAAATGTCAGTAACAAACTACAAATCAGCACTGCATAAGATCCCAGAATAGCCAAGGTATCATTTCTGCCACAGCAGAAGCCTGCAATAACATTATTTATTGGTTGTAAGATTTAGGTATTTGATGCGTGAGTGTGCTGAGATGGTCTGCTGTCTTCATTATTTTACTTTTCATCATATATTTTCCAGTTCCATTCATATTGAAGTGGTAGTACATATTAATGCTGATGAAAGAAATTGAAGCCATTCATGGCTCTAAGATACACATTGCTTTCCTATTGAAATCAAGGAATTTTGTTCTCTCTTGGTAGACCAAGTAATATTAATTTTACATAATCTAGTTATAATGAGTAGTGTGACTGGTAATTTGTGTAGAATTTGCTAGAATCGTATATCTGTTGCAATCAGTGTAGCAAGTATTATTGAAACTCAGAATTTCTTTGCAGCTTGTGCCAAATTATATGGATACTGGATAGTGGTGAATTACCGGGAAGCATATAAAATGTTTGCCTGTAATGGAATCCTTTTTAATCATGAGAGTCCAAGAAGAGGTGAAAATTTTGTAACAAGAAAAATTACAAGGTCTGTAGCAAAGATCAGCCTAGGACAGTTGGAGTATGTTGAGCTTGGCAACTTGGATTCCAAGAGAGACTGGGGACATGCAAAGGATTACATAGAGGTAGGAAAAATAGGCAGTGTGAATATTGCCTTGAACATACAGTTTTGATTCAAAATATTGTAATGTTCCTTATTTAATGAACCTCAAAACAGGCCTGTAATCGAATATTTTTGAAGCTGGTTATTAGACAAGTGTTTGTCAACATTTACATATGGTGACACATGAAAGCATGAGTCATATATATCCTGTCACATCAGATCTTATTTGTAAAGTTGTGTGTTATATAATTCTCATATTTCATTGTGGTTGTCTTATATTCAGAAACTTTGTAATATGGGTCTCATTTCAAAAAACTGTTGCCACTCATGAAAAAGTGGCAAATTATAGATGTGACAAATGAATATTCTGAAAAGGTGCAGTGAGTAAGAAGTATAGAAAAAGTGTTAATTATGAGGCAGACATAACTGAACAAGGAAATATCTAACAAGACTGCTGTGAATGAGCAAGAGAGTATGTTAAGTTTGTGAATAAACTGTAATATTTGTAATTGTAGTTAATACAAAATGACAAAAATGCACAGAGAAATAATCTGGTTGATTATTCACCATGGTGATTTCAGCAAGCATGTTGGATTGTTGAGTGAGAACTCTCAGGTCAGTGCAGGCACATTAATAACAAGTATCTTTGGGACACACACACAGAATGGCGATGGTGATGGAAAAAATTGTAATAAAAATATGAATTTTTTATTGTGCAGATTGCAAAGTGAATTCTGAGAAGCCAATACCATACCTAAAGAGACTATTGTAACATTTACTTTATTGCAGATATTTGTAATGGAAGTATAAATTGGAAGCCTGTTGTTGTAGGAGTGTGATGGTGGCTTCCTGTGCCAATACTGTACCTAATCTGCATGAACTTTTATCCATATTTAAGGCACATTGTTTTTTCATTAATATTGCTGGTGTTGCTAGACCGAAAAATATGGTTAACTTCAAGTACTTATACAGCTTTTTTTCCCAATGATTTTGGTTATGGCATGCTGTAAATATTGAAAATTTTGCATGGTTTCTGCAGGCAATGTGGCTTATGCTCCAGCAGGATTCACCTGATGATTTTGTCATTGCAACTGGTGAGAATCACAGTGTACGAGAATTTGTTGAAGCTGCATTTAATTACATAGGAAAGGAGATTGTGTGGAAGGGAGAAGGTGAGAAAGAAGTTGGTCAGGAAAAGTACACAGGAATTATCAGGGTGAAAGTAAATCCAAAATACTTCCGTCCTACAGAAGTGGTACGTTTTTCACTTCCTTTTTTCATAATTATAATGAAATGTTCTTTATTTTGCAGGTATAGTTTAAAGTGTTAGGTGTTCTAATTTTAATTAACACCATGCTGGCATCATTTTTCTGGTGTTCCCATTTTTGACTTAGCTGAAAGAATGATATAAAATGTGATGTGAATGTTAAGCCACTGGAGGTTATACCAGCATTATACTTTTTAATTTTCTAGAATAAGTAATAAAAAACAAGATGGATGTATGAGCTTGTGAGATGGGAGCTTCAGTTCATGGATATTTTGTAGGTATGTTTGTTATACACCTGTTTCAAATTTGACATGGTCCTATAGTTCATTAGCTGTCTTCAACAAACTGCAAGTGATGGAAATTTTCACACTGCAGCCATATTTTTATTTAATATGGGGAGAAGAAAAAAATCATATCTATTAACTTATGTCATTGCATGGCCATCAAGTAAGTGGTGGTCATATTGCTGTTATCTCGTAAGTGGGAAGCCATGTTGTTATTGCTGACTTCTGGAAGTTACAGAGGTGGGTACTGGGGTGACATGCAATATTACAGTATTCAGTGAAACCAAGATAACATTTTTGACTCATTCAACATGACTCTTGTTCATTGTTAACAGACTTCTTTTGTTGCAATAAATTGCTACATGTTTTTGTACCAAAGGTACCATTATCATATTTTGAGAAAATTGCTCAGCTGGTTTGATATTGAAGGGGAGATGCTTATGCATATTTGCACAGAGGGGGCAAGAGGTAAATACACATTGACAGCTTGGATGAACTCATTAATCTGCTTCTGTCCTTTCAGAGAATGAATATGCTAATATGTGCAGTATTCATCCAAAACAGTTGTTTAGTCACTGTAAAACTATTGGAAGTATGCTTATGAGCAGTGGTAACATGGAAGTCATTTATGGCTGATCTCACATGCAGAGTTTTGAGTAGAACTTCACAAATCTAACACCATAGTCTGCTTTAATTAGTCACTTGTTAAATTACTTAGTTGCATATATTATTAGTGCTTTGTATGTGATGTTGTCTTGCTGTCATTATCTCTGATGTAGCAGATTGTTTCCATACAAGAATCACAGTGCAATTCTGGTGGCTGCATTAGCAATAAGGCAAGTGAGTCAGAGTGATATTCTATAGCAGGAGCAGATGTGCAAATAGAAACATGAGAAGGGTGGGAGGGGAGGCTAGTGTGAATTGCTTGTGTCATGCTTTTTATGTGACCATAAAAAGTAAACATTACACTACACTTCCATTACCAACAGATGTTTGATATTGCGTTGAAGTGCTCAGTTGTATTCCATGTATTGTTCAAGTACCTGTACTCTACATTTGTGGTATGGATTTTAGGTGTTCCATGTCCTGTAAGTATCAGGCAGGGCACTTGCTGGTGGGTGCATTTAAATTGGTGGGAATTCAAAGAGGATTTTTTTTTTTTTATTTCCATAATTTGTTCTTATGAAACAGGTAATGGTTTATGTGAAGATTAATATAAACTTTTCTGCATTTACTAGGATGTGCTTTTGGGAGATCCCAGTAAGGCCCGTGAAAAATTTGGTTGGAAACCTAAAGTATCATTTAAGGTAAGCGATTGATGGATAAAAGATATCTTGTAATAATAAGATAATTGAATTGTGTTATCAGATTACTGTTCCTAGGTTTGCAAAGAATAGCACAACTCTGTTACTGTTTCTACTACTGTTGGGGTGTCACATGAGCAGATTATTGAAGCTCCTATTTATAATGAGTTTCATTGGTTATTGTTGAATTTCCAGTGAAAAATAACAATCATAATTTCAAAATCATTTGATGGTGTGACAGAATATTACACACTATATATGTGTACTTCATCTGTTGTTCATGTTCGTTTTGGAAATGGGTTTCCTTTCTGCCTTTAGGTGGACAGGGTATGAAGAAATGACTGCTGTAGATTCCCATCTTCTGGAATATGACATTTTGTTAGCTGGCAAATAATTACCCACATTTTGGGGGATAGTAGTGAAGCAGTCCAAGAAAATTGTTTCGTGGACTGCTTGACCATATAGTTGGAGACACTGTGATCATTTGAAACGAGTGTACCTGTTTGTTAGTTCACATGGCATAACTTTCCAGAAGACTCAAATTTTCCACAACACCACCCTGAGAAACTTGTGTGTCACAAATTCATACCCTGTTTGGCCCTTGCGAATAATCCCAGAGATTGAGAATAGGGTGGTCCATCTGACCCAGCTGAGTAGGTGCCTCCCCATGCTTCTGCCTGAGGTTTCTCGTGCATATCAATAGTTTTTATGTTTCATACTATCTGTTTGTCTGTCTGTCTGTCCGTCTACATGCATGCACCCGCACACGCGTACACACAATAGCTAAGACTGTTATTAAAGTTCTCATTTCTGCCTTCTCAGGTCTTCTGTCTCTGTCACTCCATATTGTGTCTTACTGCCATACTTTGATCTGTGGTATAACTAAGATATTGTACTGTACAGTTTGTAGTGTACATTGTTTTATGAAAATGTGTATGTGTTAAACATTGGTGATACCTGAAAATTATTGTTTACTGGAAAGAGTTTTTTTGGCTTATGTACCTTGTTGGTTCATGTGGGGCTAAATTAAGTTCAGTATGAAGTGTATGACATGTACAGTTGATGTAATATTTTATTAGAATTCAACAGTGAAGTTGGTTTCATAATAATATAGTGCTTACTGCTACTGCCACCTCTACTACTACTACTACTACTACTACTACTACTACTACTACTACTACTACTACTACTACTGCTACTACTACTAATACCACCACTACTACTACCACTACCACTACTACTACTACTACTACTACTACAAAGGTGGAGGTGGGGGAGGAGCATCAGTAGCAGTTGTGGCAGGAGTAGCGGCTGTGTGATATTAATAAGAAATGTTTTGAATGTGATGTGTTTAAGTGTTTGCTATTGTTGGCAAATGTTGATGCAAAGAAGTGAGGTCTTCATTGGCCAATGCTGATATAATTTGAATAGGCCATGATGTAATCATATACCCATAATGGTATCATTTGTTCTAGGATTTGGTGAAAGATATGATGGAATCAGATTTGGAATTAATGAAGAAGAATCCAGTGGCGTAACTGCTCTTAGAAGTGCATTTTCACTGACTATGATGTGTATTAGGCCAAATAATGCAGTTATGCGCAGAACTTGCTACCACATGCATGCTGTTGCAGGAAGAAAGTTTCCCATTGCAACCACATATTTTTGCACTTAAATTACTGCTGAACATGAGTAGAAAGTTCCATATCAGCTATAGATGAAAAGAAACACAAAAATAACTCTTCACTGTGTGATGTAGGTTAATCTGAGTGGAGAATTTTGTTTTGCAGAGCTCACCAAGATAAACATAGAACACTGAGTGGCAAAGTAATCATGTTTTTGATTTGGGTAGTTAAGTCACCTTGTATTCATTCTGATATAAAAAATAACTTTCATCATTTGTTTACTAAACAAAACTCCAACTGGCTGAAATATGGTCATTTTCTACAGACTGTGTTTTTTCGTAAATATGACATGAGTGCATCTTACAAAATTTTATCTAACATCTTCCTCTCAAGGTTAACTCCATATGCGAAGGAAATTATTGGGGATCATCAATGTGGTTTTCGACGCAACAGGTCGACGATTGATCATATATTCTGCATTCACTAAATACTTGAGAAAAAATGGGAATACAATGAATAAGTTCATCAGCTCTTTATACGCTTCAAGAAAGCTTATGATTCAGTTAGGAGGGAGGTCTTATATAAGATTCTCATTGAGTTTGGTATCCCTAGGAAACTTGTATGAGGTTAATAAAGATGAATCTGACTGAAACATAGCAGAGTCCGGGTAGGCAAGAATGTGGCTGACAGGTTCCCTATTAGGAATGGTTTGAAACAAGGAGATGCTCTATCACCAATGCTTTTTAA
>Ga0123354_10005636_pt1 | contig 18282 bp, 10 predicted proteins | sample TergutLab28metaG_2_FD_97872 | JGI IMG/M metagenome (GOLD analysis project Ga0123354, IMG submission 97872) | Labiotermes labralis P4 segment gut microbial communities from Petit-Saut dam, French Guiana - Lab288 P4 | ecosystem: Host-associated > Arthropoda: Insects > Digestive system > Gut ...
AGTGATGTCAGTCGCCACACCAGTAAGTTTACAGCTTTGTTATAGTGATGTCAGTCGCCACACCAGTAAGTTTACAGCTTTGTTATAGTGATGTCAGTCGCCACACCAGTAAGTTTCCCCATGTTGGTGTTTCATGTTTCCTAGTGTGTTAGATTGTGTCTACTTGGGCGTTGTTAACTGGACTTTCCAGAGACTATGCTCAAGCCGTCGAAGCAGATTTGTAAAGATTTCGCCACCATTCTCTAAAACGTCCGCTCTAATTTCGATCAGCATTGTGTCAAACCCATTATTTGTACCTCAGAACATAAACCAAAAATTTTTTCCTCACATCATCCTGTCTATCGTGACAGATTTGTAGCGACGTTAAAGTGACGCCTGCTGAAACAATTTCGGATTTCAATTAAACAAGTTCTTATATGGTGTTCATCCACTAATTGGAAAATGAATGTTTCATTACAGGAAGTTTTTAAGACTTAATCATTACATCCCTTCTGACTAAGCTGTATCTCATGACGAAGAAATGGAGACAGTAGTCGGTCTATTTACAGTTTACCCACCCTATAGTGGACAGTCGTCAACTTTATATTCAGGACGCTCTAAACCCTCGGAGAGAGAACTCATCTTTCCTTGACTGGGAACCTGAGTAGATGTCAAAGATATAGTGAACATTTCATACGGTAAAACTATCCCTCCTTTTGCCGGAAATAGAATACGTGACTTTAGGTTTTAGGTCTATGGTAATTCAGACACCTTACATTTAGAGCTATACAGGCTTTTCTGTATGTTCGAAAGCGTGGAAGTGGATAACTAAATTTCCCAAAACCACTTACTCACGAATGGTAGTCTTGTGTTTTCACACCGTGTAGGCTGAATAAATATACTTCCTCCATGCTCAGGTTATAACCTTGAATTGGGAGGCAGTGTGGGTCTTTAGAAACTATAGTATCCCATTTGTCTTGACCTAGAAGACCACAAAATAAAATTCTACCGCACTTGAAAGATGCCTCACTCCGCCTCAATCTATATATAAAATACTGGACTCGTTTGCGCCAAGGTCACCTGTCTCGACGGGGCTTTCTTGGTCTCTTCTGCAGTTACATGATTTCCACCTTAATTTTATCAGAGATCACTGGAACTTCGGTTGTATAGGTCAGGTCTGCAAACTTCTGATGTCAGCTCTTGTAGTTTTGACCCCCTGGATAATCATAGTTCCCCGAAACCACACGGCGTATTTACGCGCTCAATAATTCTACTTTTTAGAATCGGAAAATATTTTACCTTCAAACGTGTCTTTATAAGCCCACCCAAGTAGTTAATGCAGTTTGGCAAATCCTCCGATCTTTACTGTAATGTTGCGATACTTGTTCGGTTTCAGTCTGTAATAGCCTAGCGAAAACTTTCGGCTAATTGGTTATTACCAGAAAGGAAGTATACACGGCATTCGCAATGTCAACTTGTAATTGCAGGCCTGCAGATGTTTGGGGCCCCCCAAAAAAAATTACGAGTCAGTTCTGACATGGAATTCGCTACAATTTTAACGAAAGGGCAGCTTCTATAGCCGTGTCCGAAGATTAATGACATTAATTTATAAGTATACCTCAAGGCTTACAGCAAATTCCGAGGAATTTGAATGAAACTGAGTGCTGTATAATTGTGATTTCTTTTCCGTGTACGTCTGTTGGATCCAAATCGTTATATTTTATTTTGTGAACCCGTCACAGCTGACGCTAAGGTTTTATGTCTCTTTTTTGATAGTAGTGTCAGTGCAGAAATGTTTTCGGACTAAAGAGATTGGTGTTTTTATGAATGCTACATTTTGTTTGTCATTGTCTCTATAAATTAGTGAGCCTATAGTACATTGAACTGTAGTACATAATAATCAACTATTCTTGGCTTAAATAATAAGTCTTATCTATTATACTGATATAAAGCAAAACCTAAACAAAAAAAATTACTGCATGCCCTCTCACCACGGCATGGTGCAACCTGAGTGTATGGTAAGGGGGCACCCAAAGGGGGGGGGGGAGTTGGCTACCCGGCTGCAGCCGCTCAAAATCTCCCAATACCAAAATAAAAAAGCACTGATTTTGTAGACACGATATTAAACGATTTGCGTGATATCGTCTTCAACCGAAATCGGCCAAAGAAGTCCGCTGATCGCTGGTACAAAAAAAAGGTAAAGCAGTCCAATTACAGGCCTGGTCAGACCCAGAGGGTTCCAGGATGTTAGGGCTCCCAGATTTCGTGACAGCGGCACAAGATGGTGGTAGGTTGTCAGCCCTACGCACCGGCCGCCTTTACCCCCAGGAAATACTTCTGGTACTCATTTCTGTTAGTGGCTGAGTCGACCCCAGGGCCATGGTGCAATCGGAAGGATTTTATATCAATGAAAGATCCACTGACACCAGCTGGGATCGAACCAGCGACCTTCCGATTTGTAGCATAGCACCTTAGCCACTGTGTTACCGCGGTTCCCCGCTGGCACAACAGAGTTGCGATAAGTAAGATAAGAAAAGTTAAAAAAACAGAACAAAAAGAATATTGGACACGGCGACTGAGTCATGGTACACGTGTTTGTATGTCTAATGTGTTAGAAAACAGTGTTATATTACAGTTATGCTTAGGACATGACATTTATAACATAATTTTTAAAATTAAACATAAATTGTGTAGGCGTCTCCCCCCCCACCCCCACCCGCCAAAAGTGAAAAATTTTGGGTACGAACCTGGTGTGCGGAACGAGGATATGTTTTCAGATGTGGATGGCAGCTGTAAATATAGTATTGACAAAGCAATCGCGATCAGCCCGGAGGTGCATTCCACCAATTTGCGAATTGGGCTGTTTATAACAACTACTGACAGTAATGGAAAGACATAAACAAAGGGAATTGCTGCCATCTGTGTGTACTGCTTCGAACTTCGTATTTGCTCGCTGGCCAGCAAACTTACAGTTCGGTGTGGACTACACGTCACTAAATCCGTTTGAATGCACACCTATTTTTTTTCTATGACCTTGTTATTTGAGTCCCCAAGTCTGTTCATTTCAGATTTTATAATAAGTTCACTTGGTATCTGAGGTGCTCACGACTTTCGCTATGAAGGCTTTGTGACTCGGTGTACTTTGGTAGGTGTGTAGACTAACATTTCGTGCAAATTGCTGCCTCAGTCTTTACTTCATAAGATGGAAACAGCAAGTTCATCCCGAAAATTCGTAACTGCCTACAAAACTGTACGGCGACTGTTTCTAGAAAAAGTAATCTTGATAAACGTGTATCTTTTTTTTTCTTCTTTTTTTTTTCTTCTTCTTCTTCTTCCTTGATGCATGTTCCAGCTCTCTTACGCACAATCGCCTTAATCATACTACTGTCATTTCAGTGATTGTTCATTCAAACCTTTCTTTAATTTCCTCTCTTACTTTTTTGCTTCGACACCACTGTGAAGGCTTACTTACGTAAAGTCCCACGCGCGCGCATGTATCCTTCAATTGGACATGCGGGTGGAGGAGGGCTGCTTCAATCTATGGGCGGGCTGGAGTGGGAAGATTCATCAACTCAATTTCGGCAGTGTGTCCTTGCACCTCCAAAGCTAGGATTTCCAGGAAGGCAGTGTCCTGATCTCCCACCCCACTTCACATTACGTAAGAAGTTTACCTTCCACCTTGCCTTATTCAAAAATAAACAAACAGGTAGAAAACTTCCAACTTCTTCTCACGTGCCATAGTATCGTGAGGGGTCCTAACTCTCTTTGAATAGAGTCCACTTACTGTCATAGCGTGTTTCATTAACAGTGTTAATATCATGTTACGGCAGCAGACTTGCTGAGACAAAGCGTTGAGGTTTCGAAACTCGGAAGTAGTCAATCTGTACCTACTAATGAGTAAGTTATATACATTAAGAAATTGCATATTTTTACAATAGACTTATTTACGTGTTTAATTTTATTGTCCAAATAAACAAGGATATTTTAAACAATATTAGCCGGGTGGTATTTTTAACTTGGAAGCATTGTCTCCTAAAAATGCCTCTGAAAGGACGATTAGCATATTTAATTAAGGTGTGTATTGGAGGAGAATGCTGAAGTCGGTTACGAGTGCGTGTATGAACGGTAACAGACGGACTGATATGTATTAACGCCCGGTGGAGAGTTTTGATTTCGAAAATACCAGCTGGTGTACTATTTATGAGAGGGAATAATTATAATAGCTGAAGAATGTTAAATGCACAGACAAGACTTAATATCACTGTGTTGCTTTTACAATAATTCGACAGACGTCATCGTGTGTCAAATTTGCTTTGTATGTACAAGATTTCAGTTCGAATGTCAAATGAATTACTTCTATTCTGTAGGTTTGCCCTCTTCTTAGGTTTTGACTTTAAAACAAGCCATAAATACGTAGTTTATACAGGGTCAGTAACGAGTTATGTTGCTGTTCTCTCCACCATCACGATATTAGCCTAAAACAATCGAGGAAAGTTTATATTAAGTACATTTCGTCGCAAAATATTATAGTTTTCTTCTTCACGAAGGTTTGTGTCTGTCTGTCTGTCTGTCTGTCTGACTGTCTGCGTCAATGAAAAGTTAAAAAAGGTAAAACAATCCCTAAACAATCCTGGACAGGCCTTACGGCTCCAAGGTCGAGGCTCTCAGAATTTCTAGCCAATCGGCACATAAGGTTGCATATTTGTCGGCCCAAAGCACTCGCCTGCTTCACCTCCCAGGTGACAGCCTGGTGCTTATTTCTGTTAGAGGCTGTATCGACCACAGGGCCATAGTGCGTCCGGATGGAATAAATCAGTAAAAATCCCCATGACCCCATCGGAAATCGTACCGGCGACCTTCCAGCTTGTAGCGCAGGGCCTCAAACCAACTGCTCAACCGCGCATCATTAAATCTTAAAATGAGTCAGTTTAGTACACTTCATGCACTATAACACACATTACCAACGGATATTACAATATTATTTTCAAATAAGAACTTATGTCTTTTACGTGATGCTTACACTTCAGTCATTATGGTTGCATTGTAACACATGCATTCTGTGTTGCATGACTCCCTTTGCCGTGATTCATAAAGTGATGAACCAATAGAAACCAGTGAGTAGTAAATCACGACATTTTGTGGTATTCAGTTTGCTCCAGTACTCTCTCACGTATCTTCTCCGCTAACGTTTGTTTCTTACCTTGAGCTAGCCTGGGAAGTCTAGGTACAGGCCTCAGCAAGACTACAGAACTTCATACCTGCCGAGCACACCCCCCACAATAGCTTTATTTTTCTGTATCTGTTTTTGTTTTGTGTTTTTTATTAGATTCCTGTTTTTATTTTTGTTTTTGCTAATATGGCCCGTATGTAGAGATCTCTACACCACGTGCGCATACATGCTTATAGTAAGATCTTAAGTTCCTCTAAGACAACCTGAAGATGGCCAGTGTAGGTCGAAACATGTAGTTGTCCATTATATAGTCATTAAATACACCTCATGTGACACAGTTGTGTTTGACTACACACAATTTTCCAAGTTGAGCTAACCTGCTTAATGGTTCTGTACTATCTGTCTTAACCCTACACTTCGCAGTGTGTTTTGTCTGATTTGATATTAAAAATATTTCTCACACAGCGTATTTGTGTTTCAGGTAATTCTAACGTCAAGGTCACTAGTATAGCTACAAAGAATTAACCGGTTCTCCTGCGCAACGAAGACTGTGAATGCTTACTGTGAGGTACGAAATTAGTTTTTTTTTAATATAACATCCAGATACGTCGCGTGCTTAAAATTTTGACATTAGTTTTAGTTATGTGACTTTTTCACTCTTATGAAACGCGCTGAGAAGATGAAGAAAATTGTTTGTCTTGTCTAAAAAAAATTAAAGTAAATACGGCGTCCTTGACAGGTGGCTCCTTACTCGCGGGTGTGGCTCGATGCATCAGAGATGTGCAGAGCCTCCGAAATTTGTACAGCCTTCAACTAACCCCACCTTTCACTCCTTCAAGCATACTTTTTTTCCCCCCCGATTGTATCTTGGGTTTCCCTCCTGTTGTTATCGGTATCTGCATACAGTATCGCTCTCTCACGTTTGCGTCAGCACCTGTGAACCTTTGTGTTTGCTGGATCAAGTGACGCGAGTAGTTGGGCACTAGACGGGGGAAAATAAAAGCTGCTGAGGGGAGAACGGGTGAATTGGGACCGCCTAAGGAAAAGTCGAAATAAGAAGTGTAAGGCTTGCGTGCATAATTTATTCAATATCTGATTACTCACTGTGCGTCCCTCCTGTCATGTTTCGATATGTACGTACAGTATTGGTTTCTCCTCTTGGCGTCAGCACCTATGAAACTTTCTGTTTACTGCATCAACTGACGCAAGAACTTGCGTACTAGAGGAATGAGTTCTCTGATTAGGGGAAAACTGATGAATTGGAAGCTTCTGAGGAAGAGTTAAAAAAAACTGGAGTCGTATTTAAATAATTGATTTAATGTCTAATAACTCAAATTTCTGTCAAAGATATAAGCATTGATTTTATTAATAAAGACGATAGTTCAGAAAAAACGTGAAATATACGAAAAGTCAGTAGTGGTTACTATTTGCCAGCATACAAAGGATTGAGAACCCCATATTCGTACTGCATACTGCCTACAATATACAATAAACACACTGAATACCACAACTATGTATGTACCCTAGAAACGTGGTCTATTGCAGGTATATAATTGCAAATACACTGTATAAGGTGATGTAATAATAATAATAATAATAATAATAATAAAATCTGAAAGAAGTGATAAATTCTCACATAAATTTACATGTGACAAAGAGGATCCGCATGGAACAGAGAGGGCCGCATTATTTCTCACTGGCTCAAACACACTTAATGACATGAAATATCAGCTGAGAATCACAAAATATAATGCCCAATTCTACAGCATATTCAAACAAATTTTCTGTTAAAGTTTTTTTAAAAATTAGAAAAGTGACTTACATATTTACTTACTTACATAGACTTAGCTACCGAAGATTTATTACTGTTTTGTTGACTAAGAACTCTAAATAAAAACACGCGCGGCAGTTGAAAAAAGTTCACAAATTGAATGACGCTTTAAGATGACAAAGATCTTGAGTCCTACTAAATCGTAGGTGGCAGCGTAATTTGAATTGTTCTAATATTAGTTATTGGTGTTATTTCATACAACGCCATTTCGTAACGTTGAGGATGGTGTGTGGCGCACTGTAAGCGCAATTTGGATTAACGGGCCAGTTTCTTCTGAGAGCTTTAATTAATACAGATATGTTAAACGTTCTGACTGCGAATTTGAACTTCTCAGAAATTGAGAGAATATTTTCCTATGGGCAATTCGGAGCAAATCGGCACACCGCAAATAATGCTGTGCGTTTTCTGGAAAGCGTTTTTTTTTGTGAGAGAATATTATTCAGGGATTGTGGTCTTCTCGTTCTTTAGATTTTAACCGTGGTTTGATTTTCATTTGTGAAGCAGATAAAGACGAAGTGTAATTACACTAAAATTAAGCACACTCTAGACAATAATAAGAGCATTCACGGCACAATATTTCAGTTTCACCAGCAGAAATTCTACGTGCACTGAACAGGAAGATTTTAGATGTGGCATATGTCTACTTGCCACAGGAAACCAATATCAACAACAAATTTTAATTGTAGTGAGTAGCAATGAAATATTAAATGCAATACATTGAGTAAATGTTTTTACTTCAACAGACGGTAAATCTAAATGACACAGAGAAGTAACTGAAGATATGGTTAATGTAAAATAAAGATTATATATTAAAATCATCTTAGAAATTTAACAGTGTGTGGGCCTCTGAAAGCTAAAAACTCCGTAAGAACAACTCGTACCGTGTAGTTGTTTACAAAGTATTTAGCACCTTACTAGTTAAGTAAACGTTTGAACATTTGAAGTTTGAGTGTGAAGTCCTCATGGCAGTGATTGTGAAGATTATTGTCTTACTCAAAATAATGCAGAATTGTCTGGTATAAAGTTACCCAGATTGCCAGACTACACGGCTTTAGATTTCAGAAGACATTAATTTTCAAAACTAGAAATGTGTGCACATGGGCCTACTCTGTGAATACTTTATTGAAACAATTTTTAGTCTAGCAAAGACATTTATTTTAATGATACGATTGATACAGCTGTAATTTTCGGCTAACTATAAGCCATTTCAGGCTACAAAGTAATCAAACTTGTGATATATGATGAAATACATAGATATTAATATAAATAAATATAAGTAAACTTTTTTTTCGAGGAGAAAGTTTTCGTTTATAAATACATCTGGTAGAGCTACATGTTTCTGCCAACTATAATCCACTTTATGCTATAAAGTAATCAGAACATAAGACACATATAAAATATATTGTCAGTTAAAATCAAAGTGGAGTTTATCGTATTCCATCAGAGATGTAACATTGTTCGAATTTTTCTTATCTCAATCTTGATTTTAACTGACAATCTATTTTATTACATTTGTTACATCTAAAGGTGGCTTATATTTAGCCGGAAAATGTAGCTATATGAATTGTATTGCTAAATTGAATAAATGTGCTCGACTGACAAGGCACAGCGGGATGAAAAATGTGAAGATTCTACATGAATTAACAATCATCTGCACCAGACATTTCTAATGACGTAACAAAAATACGATAAGCAAATTAAGAGGAGAATGGAGAGAGAAAAAACTGAGAGGCAGAGATACATTCAGAGAGAGAGGCAAATCTGGGAAGGCAATATTCAGGACGGTCTGGTGTTATAGGTGTAGGGGGAATAAGTCAAAGGTTTGAAATACCTGAAAATTTATTACGATGCCTTGGCACCTGTTGATATAAATCAGTTAATGCAACACACAGGAAAAAAGAGAGATTGAATTTGGTGATGAAGTGATGAGGAGAAAGTGCTTGTGAAGGGAAGTGTTTACCGCTGAGGAAAATATGCTGAGGAGGTATATATATATACGTTGACAGCATTGTTTAGTATTTGGAATAAGTGAATGAATTTTTTTAAGGCACATCTTCATTGTCAAGGTTTCGAGATCACACTCAGTTAGGGACACCGAACTCGTGTAGGACTCCCCTGGAGGACTGATCGGTCTGTCGCAGAGACCTCTACCTAATAACACAAAATATTCACAAGAGACCGGCGGGACTCGAACCCGTAGTTCTAGAAAACGAGCAGCCTCAGACCGACGACTTATTCAGTGCGGCCACTGGAATCGGCAAAATGTGTATGTATAGAGAGATATTTAGTGTAGAGGAAAATGATTAAATGTGAAAAGGGACGTATAGTGCTAAGAGAATATGATTACGCGAGTTTTCAGATTGTCACTGCGATGTGATGGTGGATTCCGTTTTTCCGTCCACCCTGTAGCGAACTGCTATACCGACTATGCCAGAGTTGGCGAACCTATGGAGCGCTGAATTCAGTGCTGTCCCACATTTTAATTTCTTTTGCCCCACTAGCGTCTCCACAGTTTGAATAATATGTGCATATATATACACATTTCTCACTGCATAGAGATGGTATATGAATTACCGTTCTACCAAATAATAATACAAATGAATACATCTTAAACAAATCGTGAGCGGTGCGAAGTGTTGACTGGTTATTTATCATTGGGACGCCGGCCTGGCTGTGACTGGGCAAATACGTGACATTGGGCAAATCATTTTACAATGTTCCTTTCAAAGAAGACGTCGTAGCAGCCCCAGTTGTTTCCAGACATTCTCCATTATCGCATTCCTCGAGGAGGCCTTTATTAGAAATATAATATTTATGCTATGAATTAATTATAAAATATAATTATAATTTGCATTAATAGTAATATTGCAATAATTAATAATAATTATGGACGGCTCCAAGACCTTACGTGGGCCGGATAGCTCAGTCGGTATAGCGAACGATTACGGGCTGGACAGTCCGGGATCGAATCCCGGTGGGGACGAGATTTTCCGCCCGTACAGACCGGTCCTGTGGTCCACCCAGCCTCCTGTAAAATGGGTAAAAGATCTTTCCCAGGGGTAAAGTGCGGCCTGGGAGTACTGCTGACCACTCACCCCTTCTAGTGCCGCGGTCGTGGAAGAGTAGAGATATACCTCTACCCACCCTCTGGGCCAAACCGGGCCTGTAACGGGATCACTTTACCTTTTACATTACCAAGAACTTACACTGGCCTTCAAAATTCCCATGGACAATTTGGACAAGCGCCCTCAGAAAGTTTCGCCAACCCTGGACTACGCTATCCCAGCCGCCTCCAATATGGAGGTTAGATGCGAATATATTGAATAAGCGGTCGTGAACAGAAGACAAGGTGTAGTCCTACATCTTGGGAGTTGAGCATAATATGAAAAATTCCTCGGCTAAAAATTGGATTTGTTACGAAACACGAACACTTGCCTCGGGACTGTACTGATACTTTGTTACGTACTAAGCAACGAAAAAGGGACATAAGATTTGGTATTTGTAACGTTAGGAGCCTGTAGAGGGCAGCAGCAGCCGCCGCCGCCGCCGCCAGGGAATTAACAAGATATATATTAGATTTATTGGGTGTGCAGGAAGTTGTGTGGGACAAAGTGGGCATGGTAAGAGCAGGAAATTATAATTCTTTCTATGGAAAAAGAAACAAAAATCATAAATTTGGAACAGGAATGAAAAAAAAATACGGATTGGTATCAGCAGTTAAGAGAGTAGAGTTTGTTAGCGATAGGGTGTCATATATAGTTCTGAGAGGTCGCTGGTGAAATATCGTTGTTCTGAATGTGCATGCACCAAGTGAGGAGAAAATTGACGAAGGCAGTTTTTACGAGGAAATAGAGCAGTTTTTTTTGTCACTTTCTTAAGTACAATATGAAAATTTATTAGAAGATTTTAATGCAAAAGTGGGGAGAGATAATGTTTTCAAACCGACAATTGGGAGTGAGAGTCTACATCGGGGTAGTTATAATAATAATGGTGTTAGAGTAGTAAACTTTGCCGCATCAAATATCTAGTTGTTAAGAGCACGATGTTCCCGCCTCCTGTCCTGATGGAAAGATTCACAACCAGATTGATCACATATTCATAGGTAGGAGATGGCATTCGAGTGTACTAGGTATACGAAATTTCAGAGAAGCTGACTGTGATACTGATCACTAGTTGGTGGTTGCAAAAGTTAGGGAAATATTGGCACTAAGTAAAGAAGCAGCGCAGACTTTGGATGGGGAAAGATTTAATTTCAGGAAGCTAAATGAGCTGGAGGTTTTGACAGAGAATTAGACTGAGATTTAAATCAGATTTTCACCTTTGGAGAACTTAAGTGAAGGCAAGGACAAAAATAGGACTTGGGAAAACATTAAAGAGAATATCGAAACCTCAGCTAAATTGAGTCTGGTTCTGCACGAACTGAAGCAGCATAAACTATGGTTCGATGAAGAATGATTACGTTTTTAGATCAAAGGAAACAGGCTAAAATGCAGTGGGTACAGGATCCAAGTCAAAGCAATGTAGATAATCTGAACAACGTAAGATGTTAAGCTAGCAAACATTTCAGGAACATAAAGAAGGCATATCTGAAAGCTAAAATTGAGTAACTTGAAACTAACAGTAAGATAAAAAAATGTTATGGTTTGATATAGGGGCATCAATGACTTTAAGAAGAATTCCCAACCTAGAACTAATACAGGAAAGGATGATAAGGTGATTTGGTTGCAGACTCCCACAGTGTTTTGGCTATGTAGAGGAAATATTTCCCCCAGCTATTGAATGTACATTGGGTTAATGATGTTAGGCAGACAGAAATACAGACAACAGAATCACTAGTGCCTGAGCCAAGTGCCTTAGAGTTTGTTGGCTATTGAAAAGCTAAAAGTCACAAATCACGAAGTATTGATCAAAGCCCAGCAGAAAATAAAACGAAGCAGTGCATAAGCTCCTTATAGACTTCAAAAAAGCTTATGATTCAATTAGGAGGGAGGGGGGGTCTTGTATAATATTCTCATTGAGTTTGGTATCTCCATGGAATTGGTTAAAGCAATCCCGTTACAAGCCTGGAGTGGCCCAGAGGATTCCAGAGAGTTAAGGTTCCCAGATTTCAGGACAACGGCACAGAATGGTGGTAAGGTTCCATGGAACTGGTAAGGATAATAAATATGTGTCTGAATGAAAAGTATAGCAGAGTCCGGGTAGGGAAGAATTTCTCTGAAATGTTTCTACAGGGTTGCTGATAAGTCGTTAGCCCGACCAGGAAGGGAAAAAGCTACATTACACGCATTTTATGGAACTTGGAACAATGAGACTTTCTATCGCCATTGCTTTTCAACTTTGCTTTAGAGTACGCCATTAGGGGTTCGGGTAAACTAGGATGGCTTGAAATTAAATGGTACATACCAGCTTTTGGTTTATGCTGATAAAAATATATTGGGATGAAGCGTGCATACTATAAAGGAAAACGCAGGAACTTTGATAGTGGCTGCTACGAAGACTGAATAGAAGAAAATGCTGATAAACTAAGTACATAGCCATGTCTCGAGATCAGAATGCATGACGAAATCACAATGTGAAGATTAACAATAGATCCTTTGAAATGGTGGAAGAGTTCGAATATTTGAGAACAACTTTAACAAATCAAAATTCTATTCGGGAAGAAGTTAAGAGCAGATAGTCCAGGGAATGCTTGCCGTAATTCGGTGCAAAATCATTTGTCTTCCACTTTGCTATACAAACATTTAAAGATTAAGATTTACAGAACTATAATTTTGCCTCTTGTTTTGTATGGGTGTGAAACTTGGACACTGACATTAAGGGAGTAACGTAGGCTGAGAGTATCTGAGAATAGGGTGCTGTGGAGAATATTTGGGCCTAAAAGGGACCAGGTAACAAGGAAGTCGAGAAAACGAAACAATGAGGAGCTTAATGATTTGTACCTCTCTACCCAATATTGTTAGGATGATAAAATCAAGAAGAATGAAATGAGCGGGGCATTTAACGCGTATGGATGAGAAGAGAGACGTGTACAGGGTTTTGGTAGGGAAACATGAGGGAAGGAGACCACTTGGGAGACGCAGACGTAGGTGGCAGAATAATATTAAGACGGATCTTCAGGAAGTGCGATGTAAGGGAATAGACTGGATCGAGCCGTCTCAGGATATGGACAGGTGGCGGGCACTTGTGAATGCGGTAATGAACTTTCGAGTTCCATAAAATGCGGGGAATTTCTTGACTAGCTGAAAAACGTTTAGCTTCTCAGGAAGGACTCTGCTTCATGGAGAAATTAATTAAGTGCAACAGCACCTAGTGGGTCAGGACCTCCTCCTTTTCGAGGTTTTACATTCACACTAAGTCACATAACAGTTGGTACGACTCATCTGAAGAGTGATAAACCCGTCGCTGTGGCTCGCTACCTACGCAAATGACAACAACTTCAAGAGGCAAACATCTATGTCCCTGGCGGTATTTGAACCCGCAGTCGCAGCAAGCGAGCAGCCGAAGACCAAAGCTTTACACCGCGTGGCCGCTGGGATCGGCATATTACTTCTATACTGTAAAAAATTCAGTATTAGTGCAGCCTGATGTTTCTGGATAGAAAGCCCATTGGCGCAATTTTAGGAGTACGAAGTTGGACGATTTTCTTTAATAACCTTTGACGATTATTTGAAGAGTAGGATAAATTATTGCTTCGGTTTAGACTTGCTCTTGCTTTTAGGATACGTGTAATAACATTCGGCGCCGTAAAATCCCCTTCTCCTCGAATGTACGCAGTACAATAGGCCTAGGTCACAGGTATGACCCCGGAGGTCGTTGACGGGAGAATGGGGTGGCCTGAGGGTCAAGTCATTGTCTTCTTCAAGCAGTGGAACAGTACGAGCTGGGATTCTTCTCTCCGTCGTCTTCTTGTAGAACGTCCGCACACAAACTCCACGTCGATTTCAGTTGTACCGAGACACTTAACAATGGTGCGATACCACTGGGGTAGGTCCAGTTTTGGACATCTGCTATGAGTCAGCATAACACGTGCTCTTCACCAAATATTATTAGATTGATGGATCACGAATAATGAGATGGGTGGAGCATGTAACATAAATGGGCAGGGGTAATAAAGGGCTATCCGCTCTTTACTGAAGCACCATGCCATGAAGGTGAGTCGGGAGTGGGGCTTCAGGTCCATACATTATTAATCAGGACGTTCGATGGAGTGTGGCAGTCGTCTTCACACCTTAGTCTCTTTACCACAGGAAAGAGCGTCCGGTAATCATTAGATAAAGGTTGTGTGGGTCTTAGGGCCGGTTTTGATTATGTGGAAAAGAGGAACATTTCTACACTTGTCCGAAACGAAAACGTGGTCCCATCCTACAGCCTAGCGAGTTTACTAACTGAACAAAATGAGCACAAAATTGTATTTGAACTTCCTGAAGACCACTTAAACACCTCGGCTTAAATGTAAAATAACATTTAAGCAGGTTGTTCGGAAGGATTGTTTCTGGGTGGGGATCTCCTAGATTCCTTTGGCACAATGATAATTTACTGTGAAAGCTGTACTGATTAAAGTACGCGTGTCTATACAGGCGTTTTAATTGTGGTCTACAGGCCATGGCCTTCCTTGCGTGACTTCAGGTTTTCACCGCGAAGGAGATGAAAGAGCGCTCTTCTTACACAGTGAGTAGTGGCAATTTTTGGACTCTTGACGCTTGAGGATGGGACTGATACTTTGTCCCGAAACGTCATTAAGAAATTGTCACTACTTACTGCGTAATAACCCAGAAGAGCGTAGTTCTAGTGGCATTCCTTGTACGCCGGCATATGGGGAATCTAATATCTGATTTAGTCTTTAAGGATTCAGCTTTACAACTTTTCGGCTCAGATATCATCCTCCATCTTCAGGGTGAATAAGTTAGAAGAACGATACGGCTTGATGTATAAGTCTGTTAGTGTTAGTAAGGTTGTACCAAATAATAACATTTGTACGTAACAGTGACCCATCTTTCTTCCTTTCCTTATCTTGTGTATATTATGTACTTAATTTTCTATTTTTTGTTGTGCTTCGCCGGTCTCTAAAAGTAGTCGCGTAATTAGAGACGCTCCAGTTACGAAAACATGTCGCGTTTTGTCGCAAGGGGTTGCCGAGAAAGAGTTTCCCGTCTGGTTATGTAATTTGACGTGCATGTAGGGTAGTGTGCGTGTGTGCGTGCTCACGCATTTCCAGGGTTACACAAATCCACTCGTGTACTCGACCGAAACTAACGAAATGCTATGGCCGACGAGTAGAATAATCGTTTAATTTATTCTTAATTTATATCTCCACAAATGTCAAACAGTTAACCTGAACAGCAACCGATGTATCGTAATTACAGTGTGTGATGTAAGGGAGAGTTTGGTGTATGTCTTTGTCATGTGTTGGTAAGTCGTATTGTGAGCAGCTGGTACAATGGAGTGGGAGACCCAGCAATATGGTTAGAGAGGTTACGCTGTACACTTCTTGCTGAAGGTGTCCAGTTCGCATTTTTGTCGGGATGTTGGTTAATTGGCTGACATTTGTCTGTTTCGTCCCAGAAAAATACTGTAATTTTACTTCGATTAGGTCATCTTAAGGGAGACCGCGGTAGCACAGTGGTTAAGGTGCTGTGCTACAAATCGGAAAGTCGCTGGTTCGATCCCAGATGGTGTCATTGGATTTTTTATTGACAAAAAATCCCTCCGATCGCCCTATGGCCCTGGGGTCGACTCAGCCTCTAACAGAAATGAGTACCAGGAATATTTCCTGGGGGTAAAGGCGGTCGGTGCCTAAGGCTGACAACCTACCACCATCCTGCGCCGTTGTCACGAAATCTGGGAAACTTAACTTCCTGGAACCCTCTGGGTCTGTCCATGCCTGTAATTGGACTGCTTTACCTTTTCAGGTCATCTTAAACTCTATTGTAAATCAGGGGTTACCATATTTTTTCGAAAAAGGGGCGACGACCATTATATTGGACTGAATCCCGACGGTACGTTTAAAATCACATTAAATTCTATACCTAACAGCCTACATTGTTCTGCAATTCTTACACAACGTAATTGAAGACTGTGGTTGCGATTCGCGGAACACAAAACGGCGTGTCGTAGGTTGTACACCCCCATTCTAAACCCTTTCCAATTAATATTTTATTAATCATCCTACCATTCGTCTCTGTATATTCTGAGGTAATAAGAACGTCGATAAATAAGCAATAAAATCTAAATGGCATGAGAAATATTTGGTCTTATGGAGAAATGTCTGTTGAATGTAATTTGGAATTAGCTGACGTTTGTTCTCTGCTATTTGTGCTCCATTATTTTCTGCCGCAATCATCGGCATAGACACAAATTCACGTGGTTTGATACCAAGACGATTCGCTACAACATTGTATGAGACACGAAAAGTCAATGATTTTAAATTGAATTCCTGAGAGCTTTGATTCCCGGTTGGGTCAGAAGTGTACTGCCCACGGTCATTGCCGTACTATTTATAATAAACCTCGTAGTGCAATATTATGTCTTGGCTTATTAGTTTATATTTAATTTATTAATTCTTATAAATTAAAAATAACTAAATACGTTCTATTTATAAACGGTCCCATTACTTTCTATAACTGTCTTTATTTAGCAGATTAATCGTAGACAATTAGGTGTTTCTACCTGAACGGAAAGCATTACGTTGTTGTTAATTTCTCTGAATGTCAGTAGGAACTGCGGGTAAAGCAGTCAGTGGGTGAAACTGAGAACTTATCTCGATCTAGTGCGGGTGCATGGACATGTAATACATGTCTTCCACAGAACTCTGTAGCTGGAAGAGTGGTCCTTCGAAAGTTTGTTACTTGACATTACGAACATGCGGTGTCACAACTCTGAAGACTAGCTGAATTCAAATTCTGTGATTTCTCATTTTTGCCTCTGCATTCCGGTTGGTTTCTAAACCCTTTAAACGCCGAGTTAAATCCCATCTGCTAATATTATTAGGAGCTCACCATATTCTCCACGTTAGCAGGATAAGGGTTAACCATCCGTAGCATAAAACCTTTGTTTTGTTTCTTATTCATGGCGTTGTATCAACTGCTGACGTAATGTAGAGTGGGTTGAACTGATTGCGACGACGAATGAGGAATCGTGGAAGAAGACCGTGGATCAGTTTATCACTGCAAGTTAAATTGAAGAGATTTTGCTTTATTTGGAAGGCAGGATTTTTTTTCACTTAAATTTCCCGACTAAATCTGTGTAATTTTATGCCATAATTGCGTGCTGCATGTCCCGCTATTTCAATTATAATTATGCCAAGCTAATCATACTTCAGTTCTGGAATGTTGTAAACCGACAAAAATAATAATTTGTTCGTTGTACATAGCCTTGAATTCTGTCGTCCTTAACTCTAGCTCCGTGAACAAAGATGTTAATGTTAACAGAGTGGGTTTTATATTTGGATTTTAACCTGGTAATGGAAGCAGAGTCAGCCGCTGAAACGTCGTGTTTTATAAAAACACGAAACGATAATATTCCAGTATTTGTGACAGCTAATAACAACACTTTTTCATGTATCTTCAGACTTGACAGTTTTTTGTTAAGATTATTTTTGTGTGGCATTGGACCGGACGTACTGTGTACATAGTTTTCGTCTTTCAAAGGACCCTATTACATCGACCTTCAAAGCAGAAGTACGATTTTAGTCGCCTTAGCAAAAATTGCAAAAGCGACTGTTAGCTTCGTCATGTTTGTCCGTCTGTCCGTCCGCATGGAACAACTCGGCTCCCACTGGACGGATTTTAATGAAATTTGATATTTGAGGATTTTTCGAAATTCTATAATCAAAATTCAAGTTCTATTAAAATCGGACAAGAATAAAGGTTACTTTACGTGAAGTACAATATACATTTTTTTATCATACCTCGCTCGTTTCTTCTTAGAATGAGAAATGTTTCAGACAAGAGCTGTAGAGACTATTAAAACACACATTTTGTGCTCAGTAAACTTTTTTCGATAATCGTGTCGTTTATGAGATAATGTGGAAAAATTTTGTAGAGTCAGACAGGCCACAGATGACAATATGGCGCATGCGCATTGCATTCTGTGTACCTAAGTCTGCAAACACACACACTCAGGTTGTGTAATTGCTTTTCCACTGCAACATTGGTTGCAAGAACGCGCCTCAATTTCGAGTTATACGTACAGTACATTGCCTGTCTTGTTTCTTTCTACAATCTTCATATAAAAAAATAATTTCTTTCTGCCTGAATAAGAAGGCAGCAGGTACATCCGAAACGTTTGTTTCTGGCAGACTACA
>Ga0123354_10005639_pt1 | contig 18280 bp, 7 predicted proteins | sample TergutLab28metaG_2_FD_97872 | JGI IMG/M metagenome (GOLD analysis project Ga0123354, IMG submission 97872) | Labiotermes labralis P4 segment gut microbial communities from Petit-Saut dam, French Guiana - Lab288 P4 | ecosystem: Host-associated > Arthropoda: Insects > Digestive system > Gut ...
CCGTCCCATCAATAAACGGAATAGCCGACTGAAGATACGCAAGACCATCCCCCGGACTCACGATCTCCACTTTCGCCGTCACACCCTCCGTCACCTCAGAAGTCGGACTAGCTGTCGGCTCAGACGAAACACTGGGCTGCACCGACGCCACAGCAGACGCACCAGGCTCCGACGACGCTACAGCAGACGAACGAGCCTCAGGCGACACCAGGGTAGAAGCGCTGGCCTGAGTCAATGAAACAGCAGAAGCACCAGGTTTCGACGCTGCTATTGCAGAAGAACTTGCCTCCGCCGTCGACACCGTCGAAGTAGACGGTTCGGTCGTCAACTCAGACGACGCACTGGGTTCTGCGGTCGGCATATCAGAAGAACCCGGCTTTGTCGTCACCACAATCGGAGCGGGGCGTAGTGTGATCGGCACACTCGGCGGCGCCGAAACTGCCGAAGCAACCGGCTCTTTCATCGACACAGCCGAGGCCACTGACTCACTTGTCGACATACCCGGCGTGGTCGACAGGACAGGCGGAACAATCGGAGTGCTCGGAACAGTGACCGGCGTAGGCGCAGGCACGAGGGGCGTCGCTAATGCAGCCGGCGTCGACGACACAATCGTGGGTGCGATCGGAGGGCCAGCCTGAACCGCCGTCGCAGGGGAGAACGAAATCGTATCGTCCACCGGGCCAATAGCAACCCACGATGTCTTCACCGTGTACGTCCCAGCAACCTTCGACGTAAAGTCCACACTAAACGTCGTATCACTCACCTTCGTCACAGCACCCACCACAACATCCGACGTCGGATTACCACTAGTATCGAACACCCGAACATCAAACTGATCAGCAGAATAGGGCGACGGTACACACGTAGTATTCGCCATACTCAACCTGTACGTGGCCGTCCACGCCTGAACGCCATCAGCAACTGGCTGAGCACCAGCCGACGATGTCAACCCGCTCGTTAGCGTCGGATTATCCGTGCAAGGCAGGCCGCCCACAGACACAGGGGAAGAGGACATGGGCATCCTATCAACCGACGCAGCAACAATGAAATGACGCGGAGTCCCCGTGTACGGAAGAAGGTCAATCTCCACCGACGCATGACCTTGGCTGTCGGGGATCACCGACGCAGTCATCGCACCAGCACCAAACGTCGCATCACCACTGACCGAAAAATCAACCGGAGTTTCTGCCAGAAGTTTATTAAACGCATCAGTATCATTCGGCGCTACAGCAAACGGAAACTGTGTGATCACCACTGAGGCTGTGTACGACTGATCATCATCGGTTGGTTGAACAACCGATAAAGTACCCTGCGCTGCAGGAAGCCTATTAGCATGCCAGAGTAAGAAGGATAATGAAATGCTGGTCGAATATGTGTTGTTATCATAGGCCAAAGTAAGTGTGGAGTAAGCCATTTCGTTGATAGCCAGCTCGTTACTGGCACTCAGGGTGAAGGAAAATGTGCCATCACCGTTACCAGTGAATGGCGAGACAATCACATCAGTCGAGGAGGGTGTGAGCGACAGCTTGGACAAGTCCGCTCCGACGATGGGGCGTGAATAAGGATCTCGCACGATCATCTGTCCCTGCACCGGCCACGTCTCTGAACTGAACATTACTTGAATGGAGACATCACCTGCGAGCAGACAGAATTCAGGTTGTTCGAAGTGAACCTGCACGGGATCTGGAAGTTCGGCTGTCGATCCCTCCAGAGAGGCATGCACTTCGACAGTCCACCCAGCGTACTGGAGACCCGGACTCGGGACATTCACAGTCGCCATCCCATCCGAATTTGTCGTCACCGATTGGGAAGCTTGACGCTGCATTGGAAGGGCGCCTGGCGCAGGCTCCGGCCCTTGATACGTGGTCGTTAGCACCACGGTCGCTCCTTCCACAGGATTCCAACCAGCATCCACCACCTTAGCCATAACAACCCCGAACACCGGCGTCCCGTCACAGTCCATGTCAACATCTTGAACAGCGGGTGAAAGAAGCAACCGATAGCCAGTGTCAGATTCAGTTGCCGGCACCCTGGCACCAGTCTGCTCAGACGTCGCCACATCTGCCGGGGGTGTCGGTGTCAGATTCGCTGAAGTCGTCGGAGCACTCGCAGTCACACCGGTAGGGACAGGACTGGTCACCGTGCCCGGATCCACTGTCGTACCCGACGGTGCCGCCCCCTCTACAGGAGTGGTGGCTGGCGCTGTTGTATGAGCAACAGTCGCCGTCGAATCAGCCATCGGAACAGTCGACGGGCTACCCGGCAATGTCGGTCCAGTCACGGGCGAGAACGTAATCGAATTCACCGCAGGACCCTCAGTAACCCACGATGTCTTCATAGTGTACGTACCAGGCACCTTCGATGTGAACCCCACCGTAAACTGCGTATCACTCACCTTTGTCATAGGCCCCACCACAACATCCGATGTGGGATTACCATTGGCGTCAAACTCCTGAAAAACAAACTGATCCGCTGAATACGATGGCGACAAACATGAGGCACCCGAGCCATTCAGCGTAAACAACGTATATGTGGCCGTCCACTCCTGAGCACCATCGGCGAGCGGCTGAGATTGAGTCGACGCCGCCACCTTGCTCACTTCTAAAGTAGTCTCACATTCCTCGGGTGCCCCAATGGACACTGTCAGCGGCGAGGAGCGCAGGGGTGTCTCGTCACCATTTTGAATGACTGAGGCAGAGACAGTGAATGAGAGCGGAGTACCTACGTATGGAAGGGCCTTAAGCCCCACTGACGCCTGACCTGAACTATCTAGGGCCACCAAAGCACCGGTCCGACCAGTATTAACGGTCGCATCATCACTAAGATTGAAGGTCGCATCACCACGGACTGAGAAATCAACCATAAGAGTTCCCGAGGATTTGTAATATGAGGGATCAGCATCAATCTGAGCTATATACGATTGCCTATCATTATCAATCATTACAACAGACAATAACCCATTTTCAGGGGCAATAGTTCTTTCGGCAGTCGGAGACACAGTGCTAGCGACCTGCACAAACCCGAACGGAATCTTGGCCGAGAAAACTGTGTCATCATAGGCTGCAATCAGTGTGTAGTCTCCTCCAATGTCACTGTTCAGCGTGAACGAGTACGTGCCATCCCCGTTGTCGGTCAACTGCGAGACGATGACATTGGCAGAGGAGGGGATGAGTACCAGCTTGGACAAGTCTGCCCCCACAACGGGGTTCGACTCAGCATCCTTCATCGTGATCATCCCTGTCAGTGATCGTCCTGGCTCTGCACTGTTGGGGATCGTCACCTGGAGGGACGCAGGAGTGGGTAGACATTCCGGAGCCTTGTGGAAGACCACATGCGCAGAATCACCCGTCAACGGGTACGGCTCCGATCCCTGGACAAAGGCATCCACATCGACTATCCAGGCGACTTGGTCATAGGAATCACTAAAGACTTTCACCGTCGCCGTTCCATCAGATCCTGTCGTTTGTGACGGGGGAACTGTGTCAAAGGTGTCCCTGGAGTGCGCACCGTTGTAGGCGGCTGAAAAATCCACGATCGTGCCTTCCATGGGATTCCCATCGGGATCCTTGACCGTAGCTGTCACAGTCCCACCCTCGGATGTTCCATCACAAGCCTGGATGACAGTCTGAATAGCAGGCAGAAGGGTCGACTGATGATTATCAGTGAGAGAGTCAAGTACGGTGAGAAAGGGCATTTCTGCTGCCCCGGAAGCAGTCGGCCCCGACATCGCCGTAGTCGTCGGGTCGACACCTGTAGTGTCCTCCGATTCTGACACCGTAGTGCCAGACTGCTCCGATGTCGGCGAACCGGTCGGCTCGACTGCCATGGTAGTGGTCTGTTCAGGTGACCCTGAATCCGTCGGTTCTGACACCGTGGTGTCGGTCTGCTCCAACGTCGTCGAGTCGGTCGGCCCAGACGCAGTCACCCCAGTCGCAGGCGTCGCGCCCAACACTGGAGCTGACGTCGGCACCGGATCAGCCACTGAGTTCAACACTGGAACCGACAACCCCGACAGGGCGACAACCCCCGCTAGAATGCCAAATCCAATCCGACGCTTCGACGCAACACGCATGGTAATACCCTCCCGAAGAACCACCTCACGAACACCCGGAGGCACCCCTCACTGCACATAGAAACTCTCAACACAACTGAGACAGGCAAACCAAACTATCCCCAGGCCTCTAACTCATATCGCCGAAACCCAATATCTACTATAACGTGAACCGCACCACTGATACCAGTCTCAAAGGCATGTCGACCAGCCGTGCGACCCGCCACGTCAACCCCCTCCCAACCTGACCAGACGACTCAATGCTCGACCAACGTCAACAGTGAAACGGCTGTACTCACTCCTTCGACGAAAACAACTCACAAACAATTGACCATGCGAGAGGGGACGCACCGATCGCTGCCGGGGTCAGCGGCAGCGATCAGTCCTCATTGCTTCAGTGATGTGTCACGCCTTGCGTCGACGCACCACCGCGACAGCAAGCCCGGCCGCAACGAACGCGGCACCCACAAGCCATCCCAGACCCACACCCGGCACAGCACGACCACCCGTGGACGCCGACGGCATCTGGCCAGATGCTGAACCAGGCGACAACGCCTGACCAGGCGCCGCACCGGACAACGCTGAACCAGTGGGTACCTGACTAGCAGCCACCACCTGGAACGACAACGTCACCGTACCCGACCGAGTACCCACCGCCGTCAACGTATGCGTGCCCGGCTCAAAATCAGCAGGCACCGCTACCGTCATCGACGGCAACGACCCATCAGGATTCACCATCACCGGCGGGAACTGAATCGGAGTCGAATGAACCGTGATTGTCACCTGCTCACCTGGCACCCAACCATGACCCGTCACCACCACACTCTGACCAAGAGACAACGTCATGCTCGACAACTCAATCGACGCAGCAGGCGTACTCGTGACCGGAGTCTGCACCCCAGTTCCCGCCGTAGACTGCTCCACCGTTCCTGACATCGGCGGAACCTGGGCAACCACCGGCCCAGTGACCGGAACCGAAACCTGAGAAGAACTCGGAGCATCTGTCGGATTCTCAACCTCACCAATCACAGAAGCCGAAACCAACTGTCCCGGTGACACCGGTGTAGCACCCGACGATCCAGGAGCCACAACTGTCGCCGGCACAGGTGGAGTCGGCAACTGAGGAATCGGCGTCGTTGGAGCACTCGGCGGGATCAGGACAGTTGTCGGTGCGACCGCCGCAGTCGGCGTTGTCATCGGCCCAGCTGGACTCTTCGAAGTCGTCGAAGCCACAGTCGGACCAACCGGAACAGTCGTCGGAGTATTCGGACCAGTCGGCACGGATGTTGGAGTGTTCGGGTTGGTCGGTGCGTTCGTTGGCGTACTAGGAGTACTTGGAGGAGCCAGTTCGGTTGTCGGTGCGACCGCTGCAGTCGGCGTTGTCATCGGCGCAGTTGGGGCTGTGGTCGGCTCAGTGGGGACTGCGGTCGGCGCAGTCGACGGGTTCCACTCCGTGGACAGCACAACTGAAGGAGCCGGCTGCGCCGTCTCCACACTTGGCGTGACTGGCGCTGTCACTAGTTCAGTCGGCGGCATCGGAACTGTCGGAGCAACCGGCAGGCTCGGCGGCACGACCGGCGTGGTCGGCACGGTCACCGGCACATTCGGCGTCGTCGGGAATACCGGTGTGGTCGGAACAATCGGTGTCGTGGGAACAACTGGTGTCGTGGGAACAACCGGAGTCGTCGGCACAACCGGAGTGGTCGGTACGACCGGCGTCGTCGGAACAACCGGAGTCGTGGGGACAACTGGCGTCGTGGGAACAACCAGACTCGTCGGGACAACCGGTGTGGTCGGAACAACCGGCGGGACAACCGGTGTGGTCGGAACAACCGGAGTCGTAGGCACAACCGGAGTCGTAGGCACAACCGGAGTCGTGGGCGCAACCGGAGGCGTCGGAACAACCGGCGGGACAACCGGCACGGTTGCAGACGAGAAGGTGATTGTGTCCACAGCCGGACCAACAGCAACCCACGATGTCTTCACCGTGTACGTACCAGCAACCTTCGATGTGAATGCCACCCTGAATGTCGTGTCACTCACCTGGGTCACAGACCCCACCACAACATCCGACGAAGGATTGCCACTGGCATCGAACACCCGGACATCGAAATCATTAACACTGTACGATTGCGACACACACGTACTCGTCAACGTGTACGTCGCCGACCACGCCTCAACACCATCAGCCACCGGTTGCGTGTCAGTCCCCGCCGCCATCTTGCTGGTCAACGTCGGAGTATCCGTACACACCGGCCCTCCATTTGTCACTGTCGCGGGAGAGGAGCCCATCGGTATGACTTCACCATCCCAAGTGACTGTGGCGGTGACCGTGAATGTGATCGGAGCACCAGTGTACGGTGGAAGGACTAGTCCCACCGACGCCTGACCATTGCCGTCTGGGATCACCTTCGCACTGGTCAGACCAGCCCCGAACGTCGCGGCACCACTCACCGAGAAATCCACCCCGATATCTGTAAAAGCCGTGCCATTTGGTTTGCTAACAATGAGAACCGACGCTGTATACGACTGGCTGCCATCCGTAGCCTGAACCACCGACAAAGTGCCATACACGGGTGGAGGTACGTTTTCTTTCGGAGCGACGAACACCACAGTGGCAGGTGAGCCGTTCACATCCTGTAGCACACCGTCCACACTGACCAATGCCCTCAGGTGCACCGACTCCGCCACGGTGTCAGTCATCTGGACAGCACACCTACCATCTGCCCCCGTCACACACGAGGGCTGGCTCAACGTACCTGAACCATCCACCTCAAAGGTGACCTCGGTCCCTGGCATCGGGTTGCCATATTGATCACTGAGCGACACCATCGCATTCACTAGCTGACCTATGTTCGATGTCGTGTCAGTCACTGTCAGGACACCCTGGGTAGTCTGAGGCATCTCCATTACTCCGCGGAACACCACGATGGCAGGTGAACCACTCACATCCTTAGGCGTACCGTCGCTGTTGGCCAATGCCCTCAGATTCACCGACTCAGCAACCATGTCTGTCATCTGGACCGAACACGTTCCATCTGTCCCCGTCACACACGAGGGCTGGCTCAACACGGCCGAACCATCCACCTGAAAAGTAATCTGGATACCTTGCAGGGGCATGTCTTGAGCACTCATAGCCACCTCTGCTTTCACAACCTCACCAACTGTCGCTTCCGATTGACCCAGTGTCAGGACACCCATGGCGGCGGGCAGCTCAGATGTCGCCGTGCCTGTCGACTCAGAGGCGACTGTATCTGTCGGCCCAGCCACTGTCGTGCCGGCCGCCTCGGAAGTCGCTATGTCTGTCGGCTCAACACCCGCAACAGTCGGCTCGGGCTCCGTAACACTAGTCCGCTCGGATGTTGCCGTCTCGGTCGGTTCAACAGCCATGGCGTCAGTTTCTTCAGACGTCGTTGTGTCTGTTGGCGCGGATGTAGTCGGTTCACCTGCTGAGGTGTCCGACGGAAGCGCTAGCACCGCATTCGTCGGCGCAGACAGCGAGTCACCCGGTACCGTCGGCACAATCACAGGAGAGAACGAAATCATATCTATCTCAGGACCAATAGCAACCCACGATGTCTTCACCAAGTACGTACCTGCAACCTTCGAAGTGAACGTCACCGTAAAGTCCGTGTCACTTACCTTCGTCACAGGACCCACCACGACATCCGAGGTAGGAACACCACCATCGACATAGTCATAATCGCCTGTCTGAGTATCGAGCACTCGAATATCAAATTGATCTGCATCATACGCCTGTGACTCGCACGAACTCGTCAGCCTATATGTCGCCATCCATGCCTGAACGCCATCAGCAACCGGCTCAGAATATGATGACGATTCCAACCAGCTCGTCAATGTCGGAGGAACCGAACATCCCTGCGGCCCCCCCACAGTGACTGTTGCGGGAGAGGAGCCCATGGGTACGACTTCACCATCCACAGTGACTGAGGCTGAAACACTGAATGTGAATGGAGTACCTGTGTGCGAGGAAACCTCAAGGTCCACCGACGCCTGGCCCGAGCCGTCCGTCAGCACTGACGTACGGGTCAGACCAGCCCCAAACGTCGCATCACCACTAACCGCAAAATCCACCTGAAGCGCCGGCATGGAGTTGCTACTCGTATCGCCTGCGATCACTACTCTTGCTGTATAAGACTGACTACCATCAGTAGCCTGAACAACCGATAGCCTGCCATCCACGAGAGGGGGCGTTTGTTCTGCTGGCACCACAAACCCTCCATCAGCCAGTGCACTCAGTACTGGAACCGACAACCCAGAAAGCGTAACAACCCCCGCTAAGACAGCAATTCCAAAGCGACGCTTCGACGAAATACGCATGGTAATACCCTCCCGAAGAACCACCTCACGAACACCCGGAGGCACCCCTCAATGCACATAGAAACTCTCAACACAACTGAGACAGGCAAACCAAACTATCCCCAGGCCTCTAACTCGTATCGCCGAAACCCACTATCCACTATAACGTGAACCGAACCACTGATACTAGTCTCAAAGGTGTGTCGACCAGCCGTGCGACCCAGCAGGTCACCCCCCTCCCAACCTGACCAGACGACTCAATGCTTGTCGTCAACAGTGAAACGGCTGCTCTCACTCCTTCGACGAAAACAACTCACAAACAATTGACCATGCGAGAGGGGACGCACTGATCGCTGCCGGGGTCAGCGGCAACGACCAGTCAGACATCTATCAGTGGAGTATCAAACCCTGCGGCGACGTACGACAGCGACAGCAAGAATCCAGAACATGGTAACCGGTGAGAAGACCATCGTCACGCTCTGCGACGACGTACCACAGCAACAGCAAGCCCGGCAACCACGAACACTGCACCCACAAGCCATCCCAGACCCTCACCCGGCACAGCACGACCACCCGTGGACGCCGACGGCATCTGACCAGACACAGAACCAGCAGGCGCAGAACCAGACAACGCTGAACCAGTGGGTACCTGACTAGCAGCCACCACCTGGAACGACATCGTCACCGTACCCGATCGAGTACCCACCGCCGTCAACGTGTGCGTGCCCGGCTCGAAATCAGCAGGGACCGCCACCGTCATCGACGGCAACGACCCATCAGGATTCACCGTCACCGGCGGGAACTGAATCGGAGTCGAATGAACTGTGATTGTCACCTGCTCCCCTGGCACCCAATGACGGCCACCCACGACCAGGCTCTGACCAGGAGACAATGTCGTACTCGACAACTCAATCGACGCAGCAGGCGTACTGGGGGCCAGAGTCTGTACCCCAGTTCCCGCCGTTGGCTGCTCCACGGTTCCTGACATCGGCGGAACCTGGGGAACCACCGGCCCAGTAACCGGAACCGAAACCTGAGAAGAGCTCGGAGCACCTGTCGGATTCTCAACCTCACCAATCACAGAAGCCGAAACCGACTGTCCCGGTGACACCGGTGTCGAACCCGACGGTCCAGGAGTCACAGCAGTCGCCGGCGTCATCGGAGCACTCGGCGGGGTTAGTACGGTTGTCGGTGCGACCGCTGTCGTCGGTACGGTCATCGGCACAGTCGGACTCTTCGAAGTCGTGGTCGGCACAGTCGGACTAACTACGGCAGTCGTCGAAGCGTTCGGGCTAGTCGGCACGGTCGTTGGCGAACTCGGAGTACTCGGCGGAGTCTGTACAGATGTCGGTGCGACCGCCGCAGTCGGCGTTGTCATCGGCGCAGCTGGACTCTTCGAAGTCGTCGTCGGCACAGTCGGACTAACTACGGCAGTCGTCGAAGTGTTCGGGCTCGTCGACGCGGTCGCTGGCGAACTTGGAGTACTCGGCGGAGTCTGTACGGTTGTCGGTGCGACCGCCGCAGTCGGCGTTGTCATCGGAGCAGTGGGACTACTCGAAGTCGTCGTCGGCACAGTCGGACCAACCGGAGCAGTCGTCGGAGTGTTCGGACCAGTCGGCACGGATGTTGGAGTGTTTGGGTTAGTCGGTGCGTTCGTTGGCGTACTGGGAGTACTTGGAGGAGTCTGTACGGTTGTCGGTGCGACCGCTGCCGTCGGCGTTGTCATCGGCGCAGTGGGACTACTCGAAGTCGTCGTCGGCACAGTCGGACCAACCGGAGCAGTCGTCGGAGTGTTCGGGCTAGTCGGCGGAGCCGACGCAGTGGTCGGCGCGGTCGTCGGCGTGCTCTGCGCAGTGGTCGGCGCGGTCGTCGGCGTACTCTGCGCAGTGGTCGGCGCGGTCGTCAGCGTACTTTGGGCAGCGGTCGGCGCTGTCGTCGGCGTACTTTGCGCAGTGGTCGGCGCTGTCGTCGGCGTACTTTGCGCAGAGGTCGGCGCTGTCGTCGGCGTACTTTGGGCTGTCGTTGTATTCGACACAGTCGTCGGCGACGTCGCCGGAGTCAGCCCAGTCGTCTGAACCGTCGGCGTACTGGCCGCTGTCGTGGGCGTGGTCGGTGCGGTCGTCGGTGCGACCGGTGGAGTCAAGGCAGTCGGGGAAGTTGCCGGAGTGCTCGATGCCACAGTCGGTGCAACTGGCGTAGTCGACACCGTGGTTGGCACAATCGAACCCGTCGTTGTAGTGGTCGGCGTAGTCAGACCAATCGGAGCAGTCCCGGACGCAGTCGGTACCGAGATCACAGCGGTCGACGTATCCGAGGCTATTGACTGAGCAGTCGACGTAGTCGACACCGCCGCCGCTGTGCTCGGTGCTGTCGTCGGGCCAACTGGCAACGTCGGCATCGTCACAGGCGCGAAGGCGATCGTGTCTACCGCGGGACCAATAGCAACCCACAACGTCTTCACCGTGTAGGTGCCAGCAACTCTTGACGTGAAGGCAACCCTGAACGTCGTGTCAGTCACCTTCGTCACAGCCCCCACTGTGACATCCGACGTCGGGTTGCCACTGGTGTCGAAGACCCGGACATCAAACTGATCAGCCGAATACGACGGCGACACGCACGAACTCGTCAACGTATAGGTCGCGGTCCACGCCTGGCTCCCGTCAGCCACCGGTTGAGCGTCAGCGGACGCCGCCACCTTGCTTGTCAACGTCGGATTGTCCATGCACTCCTGCGACGCCCCAATACTCACTGTCAAGGGAGAAGCCGTCATGGGAATCGTGACACCTTCTGAGTTGACTGAAGCTGAGACGGTGAATGCGAGTGGAGCACCCGTGTACGGAAAGACACTGAGTTCGACCGACGCACGACCTTGACTGTCGGGGAGCACCGACGCACTGGTCAGGCCAGCCCCAAACGTCGCGTCACCAGTGACAGAAAAATGAACCTGGCTAGGAGTCTGTGCCCCACCGCTGGCATAATCTGGAATGAACACCGATGCTAAATATGATTCCGGACCATTGAGAGATTGAACAACTGACAAGGTTCCCTGTACATTTGGCACCATAATACCTATCCCCGGTGCCGGAGTTACGATCACAGTGCTCACCGCATAAGTCGTACCGTCATACTCCACAGTCAGTGTGTAAGAACCGACTGCCTCCCAGTCCACCAAGAAAGAGTACGTCCCATCGCCATGGTCGGTCACCGATGAAACCGTGGCCGCAGATGAGGAGGGCGTGACTGCCAGCTTAGACAAGTCCAATCCCACAACGGGGCTGGAATCAGCCTCTGTCACAGTGAGCACCCCCGGAAACGGCGATCCGATCCAGGCATCGCCCGGGATCGCCGCCTGGATCGACAACGGAGCAGGCGCCTCAACCGCCGTGGCAGCGTCCTGCCCAGACGTTCCTGCAGCAGCAGCTTGGACGGCTGTTGCCGCAACTGGCCCGGACATCCCCGCAGCAGCCGGGTCGACTGCCGTCGCAGCGGAATCTCCTGTCGCCTGCGCCTCAACGGGGGATGACGCCGCTAGTGGCGCTGCCGACGTACTCAACAACGGAAACGACAACCCCGAAAGCGCGACAACCCCCGCTAGAACACCAAAACCAATCCGACGCTTTGACGTAGCACGCATGGTAAATCCCTCCCCAAGGGCCACCTCTCACTCACCGGTAGCCCCTCGCAACTGACGAAAACACTCAACAACGCGGAGACAGAAAATTGACTACCCCCAGACTCCCGGCCTAGAACGCCGAAGCCTCACAAACAACTATAACGCTAACCACTCCCCTGATACCAAAAACGTCAATGCTAGTGGTTCCGATGATACTAGTGACGAAATAAGCCATCATTGCACTTGCCCATGGCAGATTCAGTCATCAAGAATCCCAATCATTGCGACTGCCCATCGCCCCTCCTGTCGTGGTCGGTGGCTCAGGGAGAGGTGGTCTGAAACTCACTGATCGCTGCCGGAGTCAGCGGCAGCGATCAGTGAAAGATGTGTACGAGGAGAGTCACGCCTTGCGTCGACGGACACCAGCGACAGCCAGCCCGGCAACCACAAACGCCACACCCACAAGCCATCCCAGACCCGCAGCCGGTACAGCACGACCACCGGTGGACGCCGACGGCAGCTGACCAGACGCTGAACCAACAGGCGCCGCACCGGAAAGGACGGAACCAGTGGGTGTCTGGGCAGCAGCCACCACCTGGAAGGACATCGTGACCGTACCCGACTGGCTACCCACCGCCGTCAACGTATGCGTACCAGGATCAAAATCAGCAGGCACCGCCACCGTCATCGACGGCAACGACCCATCAGGATCCACCGTCACCGGCGGGAACTGAATCGGAGTCGAATGAACCGTGATCGTCACCTGCTCACCCGGCGCCCAATTGTGACCAGTCACCACCACACTCTGACCAGGAGACAATGTCATACTCGACAACTCAATCGACGCAGTGGTAGCACTGGGAGCCGGGGCTGGCACCGCAGCAACCGACGGCAATTGAACCGCAGTTCCCGACATCGGTTGCACCGTAGTTCCAGACGTGGGCTGCACACCAGTCTCCGACGTCGACTGAACCACAGGACCCGACGTAGGTTGCACTTGGGGAACCACCGGCCCAGGAGCGGTCGTCGGCCCCTGAGATGACCCGGACGTCACCGTCTGACCCCCAGGTTGAAGAGTCACAGGAGTCGAACTCGACTGAGTCGGCACCCCAACACTCTGTGGCTGATCAACAGTCACAGGAACCGTACCCGACGCAACAGGAACCGCAACACCCGACGGTGACTGGCTAGCAACCACCGCACCCGTGGGCTCACTCGACGCAGACGCCGTCAAGGTGACCTGGACAGGAGAAGACACATTGCCATCCCCATCAGTCACACTCACCGACACAACACTGCCCGACGTGAGCCCCACCGGAGTCGTCATCCTCCACGTTCCATCAGCATTCACAATCGGACGGCCCAACACACCACCTTGAGCATCCGACACTGTGATGATCGTCCCGGGAACCCCTGTCCCAGCAAGCACCTGATCATCCGCAGTCGTCACCACAGGAGCCTGCAAAGCGACCGGAGTGCCCGAGGGAGTTGCAGTATCCGAATCAGCAGTCGGCTCAGGCGTCACGCTGGGCTCCACTGTTGGCTCAGTGGAAGCACCCGACGCACTCACCGAATCAGGCGAAACATTCGGCCACATCGTCGGTACACCCTGCGGCATCGGCTGACTGACCGGCTCAGTCGAAGTATCTAACTCAGTGGTTGGCTCGACCGGCCCAGTCGAACCCAACTCACTCGTCGGCGCGCCCTGCACAGTCGGTGCACCTTGCGCCGTCTCCACGTTAGTTGGCGTACTCTGCGCAAGTGATGCACCAGATGTGGTTTGCACACTGATCGGCGAACTCTGCATCGTCGGCGTACTCGACGCACTCGGTACAGTCGTCTGCGCACGAGGTAATTCCGGCGCAGCCGCGGGTGAGAACGTGATCGTATCCACTACAGGACCAACAGCAACCCACGACGTCTTCACCGTGTACGTCCCAGCAACTTTCGACGTGAACGCCACTTGAAACGTCGTGTCACTCACCTTCGTCACAGACCCAACTGCAACATCCGATGTCGGATTGCCACCGGCATCGAACACCCGGACATCAAACTGATCAGCACTATACGACTGCGATCCACACGAACTTGCCAGCGCATACGTCACCGTCCATGACTGAACACCATCAGCCACCGGTTGAGCATCATCCGACGACACCATCCCACTCGATAACGTTGGCGAATCCATACACTCCTGTCCTCCAATGGTCACAGTCGTGGGAGAGGAATGCGCGGGTGGGCCGTCAACCGTGGCGGAGACGGTAAATGTGAGCGGAGTACCCGTGTACGGCAGAACACTAAGCCCGACCGATGCACGACCTTGGCTGTCTGTCCTCACCGCCGCACTGGTCAGGCCAGCCCCAAACGTTGCATCACCAGAAACGGAGAAGGTCACAAGTGAATTTGGAATCGGATTTCCATAAACATCTGCGTTCTCGACCACTGCTTGATAAGACTGGCTACCATCAGTAGCCTGCTCAACAGACAACGTTCCAAGTCGAGTGTCACTCCATGCAGGTCCATAAAACTCAAACTTGACGATCGAATAAGTCTCACCATCATAGGCCACAGTTAGCGTTCCATCGACCGCATCGAAGCTGTTCAATGTGTAAGAGTACTCGCCATCGCCTTGATCGGTCACCGGTGACACGGTGACGTCACTCGATGAGGGCGTGAGTGTGAGCTTGGACAGGTCCAATCCACTGATGCGGTTCCCGACACTATCCGTCACGATGAGTGTTCCGTCCATCGGCTCCCCCTGGAATTTTCCAATAGGCATCTCCACCTGCACAGCCACAGGCGGGGGTGGGCAACCGGGTGCGAGTTGGAAGTCGACGAGCGCTGGGGAACCCTGTAAGGGGATCCACCCCGGCAAATACGCATTAACCCCGACTCCCCATTCGGCTGCTCTAATGCCAGGATCTGGGATGGTGATAGTCGCCAACCCGTCCAGCCCTGTCGTTTGGTAGCGGGTCACTACGCTATCGGTGGCATCGAACCCCACAGTCACTCCTTCCACAGGATTCCCATCAGCATCCTTGACCACAGCCGTCACAGTCCCACCATCGGATGTCCCGTCACAGGACTGAGCGACCGTCTGCATGGCAGGCAGAAGAGTCGAGTAACGGCCGTCAGGCTGGCCTGCCGCAGTCGGGGCCATAGGCTTCGCGTCAACCGGTGTCGACGCACCCTGCGTGGTCGACACAGCCACCGGCACACTCGACGAGGTCAACGATGTAGGTGGTGCAGTCACATCACCCGAAGCGGTGGTGGGCGAAACCGGTGTGGATGGCACCGGAGTCGGCACAATTGATACAACCGGAGTCGTGGAAGGTACAGTCGTAGGAATTGCAGGCGTCGCAGGCGTCATCTTCTGATCAACCGGCGATGTCGACACAGTCAGAGGCAAGAACGAGATCACATTCACCGACGCATCCTCAGCAACCAACGCTGTCTTCACCGTGTACGTACCGGCAACCTTCGATGTCAACGCCACCGTGAACGTCGTGTCATTGACCTTTGTCACAGGATCCACCGAAACATCTGATGTCGGTTGACCACTGGCATCCAACACCTGAACAACAAACTGATCAGCAAGATACGACCGCGACTCACACGAACTTTTCACCACGTATGTCGCCGTCCAAGCCTGTGCATCATCAGCAGCAGGTTGACTATTAGTCGACGCCGCCATCGTGCCCGTCATCGTCGGATCATCCGTACACAGGGGACCCTCGAAGGTCACTGTCGCAGGCGAGGACGCCATAGGTATCACATTGCCACCAATATCAACTGTGGCGGAGACGGTGAATGTGAGCGGAGTACTAGTGTATGAATGGAGGTAAAGCTCAACTGACGCTTTGCCCTGGTCATCTGGGACAATACTCGCGTTGGCCGAACCTCCACTGAATCTCGCATCACCACTAACAGAGAATTCCACCGGAAGGCCTCCTGGGGATGCACCGATCAGACTACCGGTGACCACCACTGACGCGGTATATGTCGGGCTACCATCACTAGCTTGAACAACAGTCAAGGTTCCAGCCACTTGATGAGTCGGTGCACTGGTGGGCTCCATCGATGTTGCCTCCGACGCAGGTGCCGATCCTAACACTGGAGACGATGTCGGCAATGGAGCAGCCGCTGTGTTTAACAGTGGAACCGACAACCCCGAAAGGGCAACAACCCCGGCCAAAATACCAAACCCGATCCGACGCCTTGACGTACCACGCATGACATATCCCTCCCGACGAGCCACCTCACCAGTACTCGGCGGCCCCCCTAACACACAACACTTAATGGCACTGAGACAGAAAACCATCTGCCCTCCAGGCTCCGACTGCGGATGCCAAAACCAGGTATCCACTCTAACCCGAACCACATCACCAATGCCAGTATCACAATGATCTTCATACCAAGGCGCCCAGAAAAACAAGCCACAACAAGGGCCTGAACGCACTGATCGCTACCGGGGTCAGCGGCAGCGATCAGCAAGAGACACATCAGTGATGTGTCAGTGGTCTGTCACACTCGGCGTCGACGTACGACAGCGACAGCAAGCCCTGCGGCCACAAACGCCGCACCCACGAGCCATCCCAGACCCGCAGCCGACACGGCGTGACCACCCGTGGACACCGTCGACACCTGCCCAGATGTCGAATCCGCCGGAACCGAACCACCGGGTGCTCCACCAGCAGACGTCTGACCCGTCGCCAGGACCTGGAAGGACAGTGTCACCGTACCCGACTGAGAACCCACCGCGGTCAAGGTGTGCGTTCCTGGCTCAAAATCGGCAGGCAGTGCCACCTGCATCGACGGCAACGACCCATCAGGGTTCACCGTCACAGGCGGGAACTGGATCGGAGTCGAATGGACCGTGATCGTCACCTGCTCACCAGGCACCCAGTTGTGGCCGCCGATCACCACATTCTGCCCTGGAGACAACGTCGTACTGGACAACTCAATCGTCGCAACAGAACCACTAGGAGCCGACGGTTGCACCGCAGCACCCGACGGCGACGGGACCTGAGGAACCACCGATCCAGTCGGAGACGCAACCTGTGAAGATCCAGACGTCGCCACCACATCCGCAGGATACATAGTCACAGGAGCCGTACCCGACTGAACAGGTGCTGCAGGAGTAGAAGCCGACTCAACCGGAACGCCAGCACCCGACGGCGGCTGAGCAGGAACCCCAGCACCCGAAGGCGACTGAGCAGGAACCACGGGGGTTGAACCCGACTCAACCGGAAGCCCCGGAGCAGAAGCCGACTCAACCGGAACACCAGCACCTGAAGGCGACTGCACCGGAACCACAGCACCCGTGGGCGCCTGAGCCGGAACCGAAGAACCCGTGGGCGACTGATCAGGAGTCGCAGGCACAAAACCCGACTCAACAGGATTCACAACACCTGTCGGGTTCGGAGCCGTGGTGAAGGTCGCATTCATCGACGCAGACGCCGAGGGAGTCGACGACGCCACAGTATTACCCGACGCATCCTTGACCACAAAAGTAATATCACCCGACACTGCATCAGCAGGAAGATCAGCCGACCACGACCCATCCGCGGCCACAGGAACGTCGATCGATGCCAGACCCGCAACAGTCGGGTACGTGACCGTCACCGTCGCACCCGGACCCACAGTCACCGTCACATTTCCAGAGACATGGATCGGCACACCAGTTGTCGTAGGCCCACTGGGCACAGACTGGCTCAACGGCACTTGTATAGGCGAGGACACATTCCCATCCGCATCAGTCACCGTCACCGACACAAACGTCCCAGCCGACAACCCCTCAGGAGTCGTCATCCCCCACGTCCCATCAGCACTCACAATCGGACTACCCAACACCGAACCCTGCATATCCGACACCGTCACAATCGTCCCCGGAACACCCAGCCCCGCAATCACCTGATCATTCACAGTAGTCACCACAGTCTCCTCATCAACCGGAACCACAGTCTCAGCAATCACAACCGTCACAACATCCGACACAACAGGAACACCTGACACACCACCGTCCGACGACGCCGTCACCCGGAACGTACCCAGGGTGTCAAAAGTCGACGCACACGACCACAACCCATCCGCACCAACCGTCGTCTCACACACCTGACTAGCAGACCCACCAGCAGGACCCACCGACACCGTCACCTTCGCACCCGGCTGACCCGTCCCATCAATAAACGGAATAGCCGACTGAAGATACGCAAGACCATCCCCCGGACTCACGATCTCCACTTTCGCCGTCACACCCTCCGTCACCTCAGAAGTCGGACTAGCTGTCGGCTCAG
>Ga0123354_10005640_pt1 | contig 18280 bp, 8 predicted proteins | sample TergutLab28metaG_2_FD_97872 | JGI IMG/M metagenome (GOLD analysis project Ga0123354, IMG submission 97872) | Labiotermes labralis P4 segment gut microbial communities from Petit-Saut dam, French Guiana - Lab288 P4 | ecosystem: Host-associated > Arthropoda: Insects > Digestive system > Gut ...
CCGTAACCGTCCAAAATCGGGCACATGTTTATATGAACTTTTTTGATCACAAAGACCTAGGAAATCACCTCCTGCAGTTATGCCCTAAAGTCGTGAAACACCCTGTATATCCAACCACTATCTGTAATGAAGGAAAATTTCCTACTTAGAGAATACCGCTAATTGCTTCTAACTTGCCCCACTGTTTTTATTTCCACTTTTAATTTTAATTTTTATTTGTATCCTTATTATATTTTATTACATTAAACAATCTGTATTGCCCTATTTTATTATATTTATCATACCAAATAAATCATGAGATTGTTGTACACACTTGTGTTGATGTCACCCCTTAATCCCAACAAATATGACGATTTCCATGTCCATATGGATTATGCAATCCTGTATGGATTTATGGAAGGAAAATAAATGAATATGATATGATATGATAGAAGTATGTCTGCTAGAAATTGTTAATTCTTAGTAAAACAGTCCTTGAAATAAAGAGTATTCTGTCTGGCTTCACCTTAAGGAGGTAATAAATCCTGTTCTAACAAGGTAGATTCATTTCACAGGAAGAAATTTTAATATGAGTTTTTTTAAGTTCTGGGTAAGTTGGGAATATAGATTGTTCTGTAGCAAAAAGTTCTGAAACTAGAGTATATTTTTATGTAGAAAAATTAAAGGGACTACCGAGATATCAGGTTTTATAATTGTTGGGTCATTATACAGAGTGGTCCAGGAAGACTTTGCCCAATTTCCAGGGGGACATTAAGCAATTGTTCTGAATAAAGGAAAATCCAGTGGGCCAGGTACCTCAGTCGGTATAGTGACTGACTACAGGCTGGACGGTTCAGGATCGAATTCCGGTGGCGACAAGATTTTCTGCCCATCCAGAGCGGCCCTGGGGCCCACCCAGCCTCCTTTACAATGAGTACCAGGTCTTTCCCCGGGGGTAAAATGCGGTCGGGGCGTGCTGCTGACCACTCACCCCCTTCTAGTGCCGTGGTCAAGGAAGAGTAGGGCTATACCTCTACCCACCCTGTGGGCCACACCAGGCCTGTAGCGGGATCACTTAAAGGAAGGTCGTATGAACCTGGATCCAATTCATGACATTTAAGTTGTATTGTGCTGCATGTCAAGTGGCCTTTTGAATGTGCATCTGAAATTTTTTAAAATTGAAGATGCTAATAACAAGAAATGCTAATAAGCAGTAAAGAACTACCACAGATTTAATTATGCAGAATTGTTATCTTATTTCCATCTTTGAATGACAAGAAACACAATGCCCTAAATAGTTGAAAACTCCTGTCGATGAGAAATTACTGCCTAATTTTGCAATCCATTGTGTTAAGGATGCACGGCAGTTCAATAATAAGATAAAGGCATACCAGAAATAAGGATAACATGAATACAACTCTGGACATTGTTTATTGTCTTGAGTTTTTTTCAACTGCAGTGTTTCAGCAACTGAATCTGTTTTTATCACAAGGAGCAAGGAAGGACATGCTTCATCCTGTACTGAGCTCATTCAAAAGAAGTAGTTTCTGTGATGATATATAAAATACTTTGCTATAGATCCTTGCTGCACGGAGGTGTAACTGTACTGTTGGATGCATGCTGTTTCATTATGTCATTGCACCTATATCTGTATCTGTGTTAGCTGTGGAGCTGGAAACGTTGTGCTTGCTTTAATTGACCTTAAACAAGGAGTGATAGTGGCTAATATAAACTGTATAAAGAATTTCATATCCTTAATTTCCTGTTATAGACTTTGATTTGAAATGTAATAGAATTGGGCAGCATGTAGTTCTTTCCTGTTATCTGTCTTCTTCAAACCACTGTTTAATGCACCACTTCTCTTACACCAAGTTGTAATGTTTAAAAGGTAAAGGTAAAGCAAACCCTTGTACAGGCACTGAGGCTCTGTACAGGCCGTACAGCCCATAGGGGGAGTAGAGGTATAGCTCTACTCTTTCTTGACCATGGCACTAGAGGGGGGTGAGGGGTCAGCATCACACCTCAGCCACTCTTTACCCTGAGGAAAGACCTGGTACCCATTGTACAGGAGGCTGGGTGGGCCCCACGGCTGGTCTGGACAGGTGCAGAAAATCTCACCCCCACCAGGATTCGATCTCTGGACCGTCTAGCCTTTAGCCAGTCGCTATACCGACTGAGCTACCCGGCCCACTAATTTATAATATTTGGTGTGTGAATAATTACAAAATCACCAGTTCTTTTCTGTGTTTGTAGTGTGTCTGTACTGGTACCTATATCGTATATTACTGTGGTGGCAATTTATTTGCTTTGAAATCGGTTAATTGCAATATTTGGGTTATATTTCTTTTTGGTATTCCAAAATCACCCTTGAAGTAACGGATCAGTACCGACGGTGAATTCGTTCATTCTTTCATTCTGTAGTGTGTCTGATGACAGGTCCATAGCCTTTTCCAAAGCAAGCGTCCCACAGAGTATGATCTAGTAATTCCTACTTAAATTTCTAATAACCTCTCTTTTCCTTCAGGTAATCCAATGGCTTCATACATCTTCTTCTTCATCTTCCAGCCTCATCTATACTTCCATCTATCTTTCCTTCAAAAATGCATTTTAGAAGGCAGTTCCTACACAAGATATGACCAATACAGTTAGCCTTCCTTCTATTTGTTGTTTGTAGGACATTCCTCTCATCCTTGACTATATGTAATACTTCTTCATTTCTCATATGATTGTTCCAACTGATGTTCTCCCTCCTCCTCCAGTACCACATATCATAACTTCCCAAGTATTTCTGTTCTATTTTTCAAAGTATCCAATTTTCAGTGCCATACAAAGCTATGCTCCAGTTCCAGCACTTAACTAGTTTCTTCCCTAAATTTAAATCCAATTTGGTGGTGAAAAGTCACCTTCTTGTTGAATGCTGCTTTTGACCAGGGTGAATATATTCTTAAAATATGTTTTACCTGGGATGTTATTAATATTTTTGTGTGTTAATTTTGTGTACAGGCATCTTTTCAGTTATGCTCTGTGAGTTATGCTTATTCCCTGTAAAGCTCAATTGATGGCCATAGTGTTTCTACACCATGCCTCCATCTTCAGCATCCACCTGAATTCGTTACACTGTGTAGTGTAGACACCTAGAATACCGACAGCTGAGCAACACCCGTCGTTAAAACGTGATAACTTATGCAACAGTTCTTTCAGTTATTTTCCACATTCTCACTGAAAATGTGAGCAGTTTGAAACGTCACTCAGTGTTGCAGTGAAAGTGTTTAAAAGTGCTTCTTTTTTAAGGTTTTAACCCTTTGGCCCTGGAGCTGAATATTTACAGTTTAGGACACCATTTATGTAAAATGTGAATATTTTATGAACCAAAAAAATTTGTAAATACACAATATTTTGTGGAAGAATAGACGAAGATGGTAAGAGAAAGTCTAAAAAAATAATTAAATATATTTATTGACTGAATATATAAAAAGCGTACTGTGGGGAGTAGCGGTACGTCTGTCCCATATATAGGATGCATGGTGCCTAAAGGTTTATGCAGGATTAATCTGTCCCCCCAGGTCAATACAATTTTTTTTTTAAATATAGGCATGCATTTTAATTTGACTTCTAAAATTTGTTTTAACATCTGTGATAGTATTAGCTTAATTTTGTTAATTTTTTTATATATTGATATTCTGTGTTATTTAACCTTTTAAACACTGAGTTAAATCCAATCTGCCATCTGCTGGCATTATTAGGAGCTCACCATATTCTCCATGTTAGCAGGGAAAGGGTAAATTTAATTGAAATACATGTGTGTGTGTGTGTGTGTGTCTTCTGAAGTGTCTAAAATGAGTTGCAGTTGTATGCAATAGGAACACTTTCCCTCAACCCTTTGAAATATGTACATTACTTACTATATACACCAACTGTTTTAACATTCAAACACTGTGCATTTCACCCACACGGCATATAATTACTCTGTATGTTTCATATAATTCTCTCTGCAAATGGCCGTAATCATTTTAGATGCTGTGCATTCATCTGAGGCAGGATCATATTTTTTTTTAAATAATGTCTAATTTCATAGTAGAGAGAACCGTTAGTTTCTGGCTTGTCGCTGTGGAAGCCTGTGTTCAATCCTGGCCCAGTCTATGTGATTTGTGGAGGAAAAAGTGGAACTTATGCAAGCATTTCTCCAATTACTTTGGTTTTCCCCCCTGTTGGTATCATTCCACAAAAGCTCCATACTCATCTTCATCTACATGCTGTTCTTACCAGGACAATATAGCCAAAGCTTGGGACACTTAAAAAAACATTGTTCTTTCAGAAATCAAGGAACACTGAATAAAAAAGCACTTTCAAATTTTTCATACTTTAAACTCTATTGTCATAAGACCATGTCACTCCTGCAGTTCTGTTGATATCCTACAGTTTATTTGGTATTATTCAGTTTATTCAACCTATTTAAAATGAATTAATTTTCCAGCCAACTTCTTTGTGAACCATTTAAGTGTTAGTTTCAATCTGTGGTCCATTTTTATGCATTATTTGCACCACGTTAATGAAATGAAAACATGATGAATTGATTTTATATGTTCATCCATGTTTCATGTGCAAAACTCAGATGATTTTGATGAATTCTGATCTCAAGTTTCGACTCAAAAATATTATTCAATAATGAATGTTGTTGTCAACTGTATAAATTCTGTGTCACCCCCAATTTAAATGTGGTCAAAACTTTGTCAATACAGTGATACCTTGGTTAACGAAGATAATTCGTTCCGGAATCACATTCGTTAGCCGAAACACACACACAGATGGAAAAGATAAGCTCCTGCAATGGCCTGACCGTTCTTGTTTGCTGCTTTATGTTAGCACGCGCATCCACTAAAACATTCGTTAGCCGAATACATATTCGTTAGCCGAGTCCGAAAAACAGCCAAAAAGTCTTCGTTAGCCGAAAAATTCGTTAGCAGGGTCACTCGTTAGCTGAGGTGTCACTGTAACTGCTTTGAATCTTTAAGGAAAATTGGTTTTAAGTGATAATAGGTTAAGGGAATACTGTAATATCTGTCGTGGTTTTCTGTGATGCTGTACTACACCAGAGGGCTCATTCTTCTGTGTGTAACCATTCATATAAATTTGTTCTCTTCTTTAGGTGATCGTGAACTGTTTCTCACTTTAATATTTGATGGTCGAGCAACAGAATGGTTCTCTAATAGAAACTTGAGTTCCAATCAAGATTCCAAGTAAGTTACAATGTTTTCACTTTTGTTGTAATCAGAACACAACTATGACATACCCTCATGAAACATTTGAAACATTTGAACAGTTACATTGAATGTACTTCTGTTTGTTGCTTCAGAATTTATAATTACCACATAATAATTTTTTCGGGATCAGTACATTTAACAGTTACAGGACTATTCATAAATATTACTTGAAACTGCAAATCAAGAATGTCACAAGTTAAGCTACCTAATTAAAATTAAAATACTTTTGAAACTTCTGGATAGGTCTGAAGCAAGAATGAAGTTCCTAGTTTTCATATTCATACTGCATGCATCTTAATATTATCAGAGTTTTATTACTTACCAAGTGATGCGTTAGTCTACTGCCGAACAGTGTAACATACAGACACCAATAAAGACCTAAAATATGCAGCCACACCACCACCACCACCATATTAACCACACACCGATCTATTTTAATATACTATTTTAACAACTGTAACTTTAGTAACCACAAATTAATGCGCACCCTGATGATGGTGTAACTGTAACACCGAAACATGTCAGAGCTGTTTTATTGTAAATTTTAATGTAAATTTTAATATTTTTTTTTAAGACAACTCGCTGGTGCATCAGTTGGTGAATAAATAAAACTTTGAAGTTCCTAGTGTTATGGACAGTTCCTTACAAAATCCAATGTTGTTGCTAGTAAAATGTATGATGTGCATATTGATACCAATTCTGTTGCTAAATTTAAATTTTGAGGTCTATTCTAATGTACTAATATGCTTATATAAATCCAGTAGGCAGTGATTTTGCTGTACAAATGAAGCATAATCTAAATAAAAAAAAACATTGTAAAATTTGCAGTGTTTGTTGTGTGAATTGTATGTTGGACATTGTACCATGTTTAGAGCTATGATTACAATGATAATAAAATTGAGAAAATGAATTTTTAAGGTTAACAGTAATGCAGAGTTAGGTAGAGATACAAACTTCAGTTGTAGATTATCGCACTAACGTACTATAAAATAAGACTGCAGCTCCTGGGGTGTTCATCTTTATTTTGACCATTTAGCTTGTTCAGTTTCTAAAAGTGTCAGTTTGTTTTTCCTGTTTCATGAACTCTGACAAAATCATGATCATTTAATCTTATTACTGCACAGCTCACATGGTAGGGAGTAATCAACCTGTATATGATATATACATTTCATAACTAAACATAAATTATTTTAATGTTATTTTCAGTACACCGTCCTTATTTCCTATGATGTATAATGACCTGATAAATTCTTAACATCCTTATATCCATGTATATATGGATTGTAGTTGCCTGTTCAGACATCACTATTAGAACACAAACAAACATGCAGTCATTTTGAAGTAGGCCATGATTTCTTCATTTCTGTTTATTTTGATGGTTATTCTTGTAAGTAGTATAATCTTACTGTGCCTTTCATGTTTGAGTTCAATATGAAAAAATCAGCTGAAAATGCTATGCTTATTTGTCCTGCAAAATATAAATCCATAGTTCATAATAAGCTTAGTAAACCACCTTCAGTGTTTCATGTGATGTAAAAGCTTAACTGATCTCATTGCATAGGAAGCCGCTATTAATTTGTGTGTTATTTGTTCAGTAGGAATTTTCCAAGACAGTGTAGCCTACATATATTTCAAGAAATGTTGTATAGTTATCATTAGAAATTAATTTTTTAGCACAGCTAATGTACAGATCAATTTGAGGACTATTTTTAGTTGTGAATTGTATGAAATAGGTTTCATTGAAATGTAATGATAGTCTATTGGCTTTGGATCGTGCACTGAAGGATTCAAATTCAGTTTCGATATAATTTGTGAAATCTTTAAAATTAGAATTAGTAAATATGATACTAGTATCATCTGCCGAAACAATTGATTTAGATTTTATATTAATAGTTTTTAATATATCATTTTTGTAGAGATGAAAGTGTAAACGACTTGAAATTCGCAATGTTTTGTAAATTCCCCGGTTTGAAAATTTGTCCTATTTGAAATGTTTATTTATCTCCACTTTTAGATACCTATCACTAAGATACGAGTTGATCCATGCATTAGTTTTGCCTATTATGTGTGTTTTTATTACTGCCACTGATAGAGTTTTGAAGTTTTTGAGCAAATATTTTTCTTAGTGCTGACAGCTGTGCCCTTTGGCTCTATGTACATGCTTTCTAACAATCCAAACAAGTTTTGTGATTTCAAATTATGTTTCTGTGAATACTTAAAAATAACTTAACATTTCTTTGTGACAAGAGTGTGTTACTGACTAAAATGGTCAACCAATGAATGGTTATTAGTTAACATTTAAAATGTTGATGCTCTGGATTCCATGGATGCATGTCAGGGAGTTGATGTGTATCTGCACTCATTCTTAACCTCATCTTTAGATGGAAGTGAGTTGTTACCTTTGGATTCCGGTCTTTTTACCCCCAGGGGAAGAGACCCTAGTACCCACGGACCATGAAGCTTTATGAGCCTCAGAATCATTCTAGATGTTCTGGATAACAGAATAGTCTCCTACCGCAGCAAGGAATCTAAATATGGTTTCCTGGTTGTCCAGGCTGTAGTCTAGTCACTCATTCATTCATTCATTCATTCATTCATTCATTCATTCATTTCACATTCCATTAATCTTGTACAGATGTGGAAATAGTCATGTATATAAACATGGTTTCCTGGTTGTCCGGACTGTAGTCTAGTCACTCACTCATTCATTCATTCATTTCACATTCCATTAATCTTATACAGATGTGGGAATAGTCATGCATACATATAGCATAATAACAAGCAAGTGTACATTCAGCATAGACTGTGTCTTATTATAGTGTCATAGTTTAGTTTCGCTAGGAATTATGAGTACTGTAATTAAAAGAGGGGGCCACAGTACCACAGTGGCTAAGGTGCCGTGCTACATATCGGAAGGTCGCTGGTTCGATCCCAGCTGGTGTCATTGGAATTTTTCATTGACATAATCCTTCCGATCGCACTATGGCCCTGGGGTTGACTCAGCCTCTAACAGAAATGAGTACCAGGAGTATTTCCTGGGAGTAAAGGCGGCCGGTGCGTAAGGCTGACAACCTACCACCATCCTGTGCTGTTGTCGCAAAATCTGGGAGCCTTAACTTCTTGGAACCCTCTGGGCCTGTCCAGGCCTGTAATGGGACTGCTTTACCTTTACCTTTTTATAATTAGAATAAGCCTAGGTGATAATGAAATTGAAAGTGATACTGAGGTCAAGAATGTGTGGGTCATTACCACTGTTCCCCTGTATGCTTCTCATGATGGTGCTTAGGCACAGGGTATATGTTATTTTAACCTTTTCCAGAGGCAATGTTTAGGTTTGTGTACTGATACCATATTAGTTGATTATGCTTCTTCACATTAATTATGAAAAAATTCTTATTATTAACTTTCTCTGATTATGTTTTATTTCCGAAGTCTAAAGTTAGAGACTCCGCAATCCTTTGTAAGCTGCCCTTTGGTAAGGGCTTATCTACAGCTTACTGCTGGTAATAAACCATAAATTAGTGACATCTGGTACCAATCTAGTGAATTTTGTGCAAATGAAAGCAGTGAACTAGAACTGAAGCACAGTCCTCATTAGGGGAAAGTTTGTGAAGTGACATGTTTAATGATCATACAGAGATAATATGTACTGACATCTGTTAATGTGTACAATTTTGCATACTTTACAAACATTTGGTGTCTTCATGAGTCTGATCCTGAAGCACTGTCATAGCAGCGAACAGAATCCAACATAAAATTCATACAATAGTGTCATACCTTCAGTGTCAGAACACTGTGGTGCCATCTGTTACACTAACTCTACATGTCCTTCCTATTCACTTTGCTCACAATAGCCCCATTGCCATGCTGATGGTACTGCTGCCAAGGTAAAGTAGCAACTCATTAACGTACCTAAAGAAAAACCATTGCATTTGCTTTCCATTCTTGAGTGATTTTGTGGGTGGAACCCAGTTTGACTTGCAACATAAGTAAAATTCGCTGTGTGTTTGCAGCAGATTGCCATGATCTTATGCACGCCTGTACATGAGTGATTGTTGATGCTGTCACAACCGTGACTGAAGACAACTGTCTCCTGAGATTGTGCAAAATGTAGTGTGGTAGATGTTGGTGATATTACAGAAGAACCTGTTGCCTCCACATGTGACGAACTTATTGCTTCTACTCTTATGATGGAGTCAGCAGGCTACCCTGAAATGCTTACTTGTCATCACCTCTCATTTTTAAACATAAAACTGCTTATTTTATGTGTACTGTATATTGTATAATGGAGGGATATGTTTGTTTTGCTGTGTGTCTGTCAAATAACAACAAGAGCTGAATGAAAGAAGACAGGCTTGAGAACTAATCTCGGGACCCTGTCTGAGCGCCAAGGCTAGGTTTCTGTCCTTTATTAGGACTCAATCCAGGACTGTTACTGGACATAACACCCTGAGGAGACATCTTTACCTACTAGGGCTGCTGGACAGTCAGCTGTTTAGGAGGTGTGGAGCAGAGGAAGAAACCTCGGCCCACATTCTTTATGAATGTGAAGCTTTGGCTTCACTCAGACATGCGTATCTGGGCTCCTTCTTCTTGGAGCCAGAGGACATTAAGAGTATAAGTCTGGGGGCCATCAGGAACTTTAGTAAAGCAACAGGGCTCCCATAAATTGATATAGGGCACAAAGGGCCTGTTAGTTAAGGCCTAGGTTCATTGGTCCCACAAGGGCTCGAACCCAATGCTAATCAATCAAACGTTTACACATTGTTCACAGACATTAGTTACATGTTATCCAACCAACATGTCGCTCATTTGTGACAACAGTGTCACAACTCAATGTTAGATTAGAGGTAAAATGCAAGTATTGTTACTGTGGGAAGGCAATGGGTATTAAACATTATGAATGTGCGTCTGTATCCTTGCCCTACATAGCCAGAATGCAAATCACGTCTTTTCTGTGCGAAATCATATTATCCCTTATGGCCTGTCTGGCTGTACCATGGCTTTCCACATTATCTTATAAATGGCATGATTTCTGGGGGAAAAAAATTGTTGAATGTAAAAGCGTGTTTTGATTTCATCTACAACCTTTAGTCTGAAACATTTCTGATTCCAAGAAGAATTCAGTTAGACATTATTTAAAAGTACATCGTCTTCATGTAAAATACCCATTATTCTTGTCAGATTTTAATCAGATCTTTGAAAGATTTAAAAAAAAAAAACAGCATATATCAAATTTCATGAAAATCTGTCCAATGGGAGCCGAGTTGTTCCATCTGGACAGATGGCCACACATGATGAAGCTAACAGTCACTTTTCAAAATTCTGTGAATGTGCCTAAACAGACATGATTGTTTGGCACTAAAATACATTTGGCTTTGTAGCTGAGTGGGTAGGACTCCTGTTTCAAGTTCTGGTGGTCTCATGCCTCAATTTCAGCCTAGACATTGAATATCCTGACTTCTAGTGGTGTGTCTTAAATTCTTGAGGCAAATGGGAGATAGCATCTGAAACTAGGACATGGCTGAGTCATCCACCTTCTTCCCAGTTTATTATCCACTGACTGACCACCATTCAACAGGTTGTGCCAGGCTGACTGCAGTTGTGCAAACTTGGGCATAGTTAGTGCTTAGATGGGTTATTGCTGGGGAACACTGTGAGCTGTTGGAGGGTCACCATGGTGTGCACCATAATGGACCTTATTGTTAAGTATGCTTAAAGTTGTTGGGTGAATATTATAAAGGAAAACATTTGTGTTTGCATTTGTAATATCAGTGTTGAAATAGTTGTCATGTGACATAAAACAGGCCTGTGTTTAACCTTAATTAAGATCTTTCACTTTAAACTGCCATTTCTTCAGGTATCATACATGTAAATGTAATACATAAAGAAAGATTCTTTGCAAAGAAAATATTTTAAAGCTGCACCAAAAATTGGAGTAAACTCTCCTTTTTGTGAAGAATAAAAACCAACTAGATGCCACTTATTATTTTATTGTACTTCTTATAGGATCAACATGTTTCGGGCACTACTATGCCCATCATCAGGAGCTCACGACTATGATGTTGATTACCACATTGGTCGTTTCGTTCTTGGTTTGCTGTAGGTTGGAGGTTAGGTGTGGTTTGGCTGGAGTAGTGTCCAGGCTGTAGGCTAAAGTACGACTGGTCTTTTCATGTAGTATAATCGTGCTTTAGCCTGCAGCCCGGACACTACTCCGGCCTAACCGCACCTAACCTCCAACCTACAGCAAACCAAGACTGAAACGACCAATGTGGTAATCAACATTATAGTCGCCAGCTCCTGATGATGGGCATAGTAGTGCACGAAACATGTTGAGCCTGTAAATAGTACAATAAAATAATAAGTGACATCTAGTTGGTTTTTATTCTTTAGTTATCACAATGATGCATGGTCAAACAAACATCAAATTCTCCTATTCGTATTGTTACAAATCCTGATGAGACATCTTTACAAGGAGTTAGATATAGCATTGTCATAACCCTTATAGGTCCAGCATTGAGAGCGTACTCCGTTGTATTGGGTCCAGTATCACGTTGAAATTGGCGAGTATTTTGGGGTTTTATGTTGGTATTTCCTAAGCTCCTACATATAGTTCCTACTGTTTGGAATCTGAAGATAAGGATTTTCTGGAAAATTAATTTGGACCATACTATTCAGATTCACAAAAACCAGGTGGACTGAAAAGTGTTAAGATAGTCAAACTGGGTTCTTTTAGTGTATTGCTATAAAGTAATTGTACACAGCATTATGTACTGTAAGTATTATAAGTTGCACTTATAATAGACTGATTGCAATATAACATGCTGCTTTAAGTTGTAGTGAAGAAGAACTTTATGATGTCCATTATTCTTTTGACAGGTGAACCATTTCACTGCTGAAATCAGAAAACCGCCAATATATGTTGCAGATCTTGACTGACTGGGTCTTTCTTTCTCTGTTTCCATTGACTGTAAACATGACATTACAGGAATCAGTTTACTTCTACATTTATTGAAATATTGCAGAAATTGAAGTACAAATTCATGCCCAAGATGGTGAAAGTAAATAATCGAACTTTGTCGTATCATGTATTTGTTTAGATGCCCTTCTGGGTCATGAACAGTGTTCTGCTGCAGTTGAAGCTGTCGGCATTTGGAAATTCCCTTCTCTCTATATTTTATAACCTTTGAATTTATATGTTTGCTTACAAAGAAGCTGTATGATACATTTTGCTATAGTTCCTAGCGATCTACATGATGTGTTGAGCTGTTTTATTGTTGGCTAAATTACAAATGGATTAGAATGTGACCTTGTATAGGAACCACACTTTTGGGCATGCTTTGTTCTTTTGTAAGTTATTTAGTGATTTCTGCCATTGTGTAGTATACCTGCAGAATATAGTGGGCAGTAAAAAGATTAAAGTGTAAAAAATTCTTTCCAGGAAGTAATATGTTAGGTTATGGGTGCTTAAACAATGTGTAATAGGACACCGTCTGTGCCTTACATGATGTTAAAATTTGTTGTGTGTTTTCTGGACCTTTAGTTCCAAAGTGGATGAAGTCAGATTGTGTTTCTGTTTTATCAAAGTGGACAGTATTTTGGTTACATTTTTTCTGGAAGAAGTGCAATGTTGATGATTGCCTGTTGCTAACAGGCCCAAGTCGGTAGGTTCTTCCTCAATATTCACAGTAGATCGGAAACAGATGCTGTTGTCGAATACCAGAATACAAACTGTCCAGAGGCCTGTAATTGTACATGATTGATGTGTGTTTAACATTTTTGGCTGTTATGTTACTAACTTTGATTGTATTTCTGTTTTGATGCTGAAGTCTTTATTACTAACAATTTGTTTTGCAGTGTTCACAGGTATTTTTTTTTTTTAAGGTAGTCAAATTAATAACTTGGAAGCAATATTTTTCATTCATGCAGTACAGATGGACTTACTTTAGTATACATTCTTTATCCAAGAGGCTGTTGGGTGTTGTCATTTTCACGTGTGACATTATTGTTTGATTAGAGGTGATAAGTGGCTGGAAAATGGTTGCATATAATAACTAAAAATAAAATTATAACCACTCATCTTTCCTTCAACACCACGTTATGAAGGCATATATGTTATGTGCCTCTGTTACCTGTTGGATACGCAGCAGATTGGCCATTGGATCTTGTCTGGACATGGCTGCAAAGAGAGAGAGAGACATATGACCTCACTTGAATATGAATTTGAATAGAACTCTTGCTATTATGCATTCCATGAACACTTCAGTTTTTTCTTTAGGTATTGATTCCTAAAATAAACACTGTTTACATAAAGATCATGTAAATTTAGATATTTGTATAAGAGGAGACCCATCAGTGATTGACCATGTGTACATATGCATATATATATATATATGTACATACATACATACATACATACACATACATACATATGTACATACATACATATATACGTACATACATGTATACATATATACTACATACACACATTCATACATACATACATACATACGTATATACATACATATGTACATATATACTACATACGTACATACATACATACACACATTCATACATACATACATACAATCTGTACAAATGTATGTACCTACTTATGTATGTACACACACACACACATATAAATATATAAATATGCAATGTGTGTGTACATTATGTTACTGTTATAGTGTTTCCCTGGCAACATTCTTTTAATGTGCTTGCATGTGTCAAAATTGTGCCATTTTAGGGATAAGGACATAACCCAGTTCACTGTTTTACCTGTGAAATGAGGGAAGGAAATATAGGTATGGAAGGGATGAAGAAAAGAATGAGGGTGATGGAAGGAGAATGAAAGATGTGATTGCTTTTTGAAAATCACTTGGTCTTTTACATTTGCATAAAGAAAGTTATGATGAACGTGTAATGTGCACTATAATAAAAAAGAAGTTCTGCATCTAAGCAATGTGTAATTTTAATGGTGTTCTTGCAGAACACAAAGTTTAGCATGCAAAACGTCACTAACAATTAACAGGGCTTTTTCCGTTATCACTAAACACAGGCAACGCTCACAACTTTTCGAAAGCAGTCATCTTGGTTCTGAAATGTGAATCTTTGCTTGTGTTTAGTGGTAATGGAAAACGTCCTGTTACATGTTAGTGATGTTTCAGGTGTTAAACCATTATGAAAAGATAACATGATAAAGTTTAGCACTCGATTCTGCACATATGAAATTATACAGACATTTGTCTTAATGTGCTGAAGTTTGTGCAAACAACTTTGTGAGTCTGGGATTAATCTATAGCATTTAGGAGATTACTGGTGTTTCCATCATCACATGCTGCACCATGCCCTGATGATGAAGGCAGTGGTAGTCACCAACATGGAAAGTAATTCCAGGTGTAATACTTTTTCTTCCAAAAAAATGCACTTGATTTTGTTTCAAATATCCAGCCATGATAACACAAGGATCTTTCCTTATAGAACAACAGTTTTTAATTTGTAACACTGTTTCTGTGCCACTTATCATTCTTGTTAATGCCCTCAGGCTGTATCAAAGTTTCTCCAACACTTGTCATTCTTATTTGTGCCTACAGCATCTTATAAAGGGGAAACTTATTACACATTTTGCATCAGTCCCATTACAGGCCCGAGGCACCCAATGGGTTTCAGGAAGTTAAGGTTCCCAGATTACATGACAATGGCCCTGGATGGTGGTAAGGTTGTCAGCCTTACGCACCGGCCGCCTTTACCCCCAGGAAATACTCCTGGCACTCATTTCTGTTAGAGACTGAGTCGACCTCAGGGCCATAATGCGTTGGGAAGGATTGTGTCAATGAAAAATTCCAATGACACCATCTGGAACCGAACCAGCGGCCTACAGATTTGTAGCACAGCACTTTAATCACTGTACTACACACATTTTGTATGTTAAATTTAATTAATAAAATAAGTACCTTTATTTATTTGTTTGCATGATTGTTTATAATAAAGGGTTTTGTTCATGACAACTGGAAGTAACTCTTCGGTCCTGGAGATTGCAGGAGAATTTGTTTCTGGTGTTCTGAAGAGTTACAAGGTGGACAGCACTGACTGGATAGTGACACAGTGATTAGGGACTGATTGTCTGCATAAGTGTTGCTGAATTAGTTCTTATATTTTTTTAGTGTTTTATAAAACTAGTAACATGATATTGCTATTAGGAATGACAAAAAATATGTAACATTTTAACTATGCATTAGTGCTAGTATATATAGAGGTTTGATAATGGAGTAATCAAGGAGCATGGGAGTCTGAAAATTCTGCATCTATGAAATTGAGTGAAATGGAAACCATTTTTCTTTTCAGCAGTATTTTCTCTGTATTTTTGTACTGCTAAGGTTTTCATTTGACTTGCCCTTCTTTGTGTGTGTGTGTGTGTTTATAACAAAGAATTTTTGTGTATTACACATACAGTTGAACACAACTATATTTCACCTAGTAGTACAGTAGGAATACAACTACGTGTTTCGACCCTATATGTGGGCCATCTTCAGGTTGTCATTTAACTTAGAGAGCAGCTATACAAGATGTGTGGGGGTGTTCTTTTAGGGTATTGGGGGTTGGGTGGGGGGAATGAGATCTCATTGTTTCAATAGTGAGTACTATGACCTAGGGCTGTTATAAGTGAATTATCATTAGATTTTTATGTACATATGTCAAAGTAGGTTACTATTCTTATGCTAAGGATATGTTACAAACAGTATCATTAGTAATATTGGTGTCAATGTACTTAAAACTAGCATGCTATAATGTTATAGTTCATAAAACTCCAGCAATAATATTGTAGTGTCACTTCAGTGTCACTCAATATTTTCATGTGTTACTCTACATTAAAACTTCTTTCTACAGGCTAAGCAATATTATAACAGAGCAGTGTTTCCATTGGGTGTGCAGTTTTAGCTGAGGTGGGTTTTTTGGCGGTGGCCCGTGTTCGCGTAGTTAGGCGGAATTGTGGTGTGGACGGGTGCCAATCCGGATGGCCTTCTATATTCTACCGCCTCTTTTTTTAGGTGGGGGTGTCTGTGGATACGGAGGTGTAGGTCCGCTATCTTTGAATATATAGGAGAGGGCAAATGATGAAGTGCGCATAGGCTTCAGTTTTGCAAGTGCACTGAAATATAGTTGTGTTCGACTGTATGTGTAATACATAAAAATTCTTTGTTATTGAACTAACACAACAGGGATGACGCACCTAAAAATTGTGTCTTTGTGTGTGTGTATAGTCCTTGAGCTCTATAAAAGCCTGTTGTGGCTTGAAAGATGTTTTCTCTTTAACTTTTATGTACAAGGGCGGTAGCAAGTATGCAATACGAACATCATTTTTGGCTGCTGTCTGATGTGTTTTAAAATGTAACTCTCTCTGTTTTCCTGGTGTGGACTTACCAGTGAATATCTAAGTAAATTAATTATAAAATTTTCCCCTCCCAATATCCTTAGCATCTATAGCACGTTAAAGCAATGTGCATGCATTGTTGTAACAGTTTTGGATGCAGTGTTAATTCACATGTGATGGAAGATGCCAGGAAGTTGGGGGAGAGAAATTAGAAGAATGCAGCAAGGAATAGGGACAACTGGCAGAAGCTTCTGAAGAAGACCTTGGCTCAAAAGGGGCTGTTGTGCCAATGATGATGATGATGTTAATTCACATTACCAATATTTCTTCTTTTTCAGTGACTTAATAAATTTTAATTTCATAATTTGAGTGTCCTTCCTTCTTTAAAGTTGTAGCTAATATGTGTTGTGATATTGACAAGGAAAGCGAACATATCCCAGGTAAAGAGTGGGTATTTATGCTCACATCAATAATATGCATCAGTTGTCTTTTTTATTGTACTTTGAATTTCAAACAATAATTATTTTTTTTATCTTGTTTAAAGAAATCTTTGCTTCTGTAAGTTAGTGTCAATGAATACTTTAATTTACACATTTGTTTTCCCTTGTTGTGTTATGTCGCAGAAGACGGTGTACCTAACGTCAGATCTATTTGACAGCCATAAAATGTTGCTACTTGTGACATTGATTATGAAATTCATTTTTGGCTGTGTTCAGTTTGTTCACTTTCTTTAACTGTATTACAATCGTTGTAAAGTGAAAGAATGTTTTACAAGAGGCTTGAATTAGAAACAGAAGTTTCAAATAGAAACAGAATTATTTATAAATTCTGAAAGGTTTAATGGCTAAGACTTTTTACAAATTTTATAAAACATGATGTCTTACATATGGTAGGTTAAAAAAGTTGTAGTGGTTATTTGAGGTTGTAATTATTATTGTGTAATTATATTTACGCGTGGAGGGACTTGCAGGTATGCTGATATTTTGAAATGGGGTTGACTTGTGTGTTTGTAGGAAGGAGTTTCAGCAGAGACTTGGTGTTACAATAGCGTTTGTTGCTACACATAGTGGGCTGACCAGATGGCAGGAAATCCCTGGGGAGGAGACTGGAGGACAAGTGTAAGCATGTTTGTTGGTTTGTGTGTGTTGTATGTACAGGGTCCGCCAGTGAAACCTGACGTTTTTTGAACGGCTAGTATATGAAGGCAGAACGTCTAGTTGCCATGGGAGGGGTAGCATTGGAAGCGTAAGGTTTTGCAGTTTCAGTTTCCATGGAGCAGTGGGGCCCACAACACCGCGCGTTCGTCGTGGAGACGTTCTTTTACCTTTTGGCGCCGGTATTATTTGTTTTAATTTTAGCACATCCTGTATATAAAATGTGAATAATACAGGAACCAAATGCGTTATAATTATGAAACAAACTGCATTTTGAAGAGAAAAAAATGGAGAGTATATAACTCCGTGGCCTAAGTCCGCACGCTAACTATACCGACAGAGCGGCCGCCGCCGGTCGGCGAAGTTAGTGCCAACTTTTGCGGATAGAAGGGTGTCACGTGGTCAGCGCAACGGGTCCCCACAGCCGTTAATCTCTGGTTTCTAGACCTGGAGCCGCTACTTTTTTCATTCAAGTAGCTCCTCAATTGACCTCACGAGGCTGAGTGGACCCC
>Ga0123354_10005644_pt1 | contig 18277 bp, 11 predicted proteins | sample TergutLab28metaG_2_FD_97872 | JGI IMG/M metagenome (GOLD analysis project Ga0123354, IMG submission 97872) | Labiotermes labralis P4 segment gut microbial communities from Petit-Saut dam, French Guiana - Lab288 P4 | ecosystem: Host-associated > Arthropoda: Insects > Digestive system > Gut ...
ATACATACATACATACATACATACATACTTACATACATACATATATAACCTACACATTTGTATATAGGTATAAATATACGAACATTGGTGTGTGGTATTAAAGATCTCACCGGCTGTCACTCGCGAAAATGACGTATCACCGAGCACCAATTGTTCTTAATTTGTTTCTCTTTATAGCGGTTTCTTTAGCCACGCTGTCAACGTCTGAACAATACAGCATGGCTGATAGATCAGTTATTGTGAATACGGGTTAATGACGGAACGACAGCTGGCGGGAAGAAACGGAAGTACTTCAGAACGACCTGCCGTATTGCCACGCCGTCCACCAATTTAACCCACATGGAATTCCATGTGATCGAATTTGGGACTCCAAAGTGTGAAGTCGACAATTAACCGCCTGACCTCTAGCACATTCTTTATTCCTGATGTCCGTAATTTGGCAGAGGGAAATTTCGAAGAAGCCTTTGGTAGACCGCATTCGATGCCTAAAGGATCTTAACAATTTTAACGGGTGGAAGAGACTAGTCGATTAGGAAGAATAAAATAAACATGGCCCTCGTGATAGGTATTAAATGTGACAATGGTTCTAGACTAAATTCCGGTATATGTAGAAGCACAAAGAAATTTATTGCATAACGTTAAAGTATAAAGATTTTCTGACAGGCGCAAGTGGTTAGCAGCAGCCTGTAGGCCTACATCACAATGCAGATGCGATCAAACGATTTTTTTAGTTGATTTAAGGTTGAAAAGACGAGATTAATTTAAACTCTACAGCAAAATTGTATTTCATTCTGTCCATTAAATTTTTGTAATTCACAATTAAATCTAAATTAAACGAATGCTGTCACTGCTACGTCACGAGTCTTGGCCGATATTCTGAACTCTCCATAAAATGTAACCGTTAGTTCTTTTTTCAATCTGTTCACTGCAGCGCTGCCTTACAGATATAAAAATCGTCTGTTCAGTACGTCCGTCCGTCCGCTGTAAAGGTCGCAGCATTCGAGAGTATTTATGAGCTAACTGACTGCATGGAACAGAAGCTGGTAGTTGCTCAGTTCGTTTAATTCCCTACACTTTTTACCCAAAAATTAATTAATTTCTACACAATATCTGGCATTATCTCTTTTACCGAACCAGACGAATTCATTCCACAGCCTCATATACTCCTTCTTGAAATCCATTTTAATAATATACACCCATTTACATCTAGTTCTCTCAATGGATTCATTTCCTTCTCTTTTTTGGCTCAACCCTTCAACGCCCAGGTTTAACTATATGTAACACCTACTGTAACACCCCGAAGATGCATTTTGCTCATACAATCTCTCCCCACAGTCACCTATACAGCATTCATCGATAGTCCATTCTAATGAGAGCAAAATGTGTTCTGTGTGTCGAACTTACTGACTTTTCTTCCCCACCCACCATACAGCCCAGATCTTGCTCCCTTATATTTCCACTTCCTTGGATGCCTCAAAGATTCATTCTGTGGGAAAATATTTGGGAGCAATGACGAGACAATTGAAGAAGTGACTATGTGGCTGCGAGTACAAAATTCAGACCTTAAACGAAGGAGTAGATGCTCTTGTTTCTTGACGGCGCAAGGCTGTTGAAGATTATGCAGATTATGTAGAAAAAAATAGGTTTGCAACAGACACATCTAGTTATCATACGAGTACGTCCAAAAAGTTATACAATAAATTATTAGCAATAAAAATTGTGTTGCAGAGATTTTTGTGCGAAATTCATATAAAAGGGATTAATTGCGATCTTAAAAGTTTTATAATCCAGTACGCATTTCTGCCATGCATTCTACATGCCGCTCCTCCCATTCCTCTTAATTTGATGAAACGCATAATATTTGGTACAGTACACATTACGGATCACCTCACTAAACAACTCTCTGAATCCTACTGTAACTTTATTGCTCCCATCATCTTCTTATCAACCAGCTATTGTTTCTTACCTTACATTAGATGTATCATGTTCCTTTAAAACCCGTAGAATATATGTCATATGTTAGAAAAAAGTACAGTTCTCGGGATTTAGTAGCCTTTCAGAAGGGTATCCTTTGAAACTTAAGAGATTGAACCTTCCTCTCATACATCCGATGTCCATAAAAAATAAATGGTCAATTTCGGTGTAAGTTTATGGACTAATTCACCCACAAAACACAAATATAAAGTAGACCCAAAGAGATTTAGAAAGCACGCTCACTGAAACTGAAAATGTAAACTCACTGACACGAAGGCAGACTTTATTTTCCAACACCCTAAACATTATTTGAACGAGCATTTAAAAAGCAAACACTTGCATAATTAGTAGCCTACGGAAAATTATATTTCAACTCGAGGAAAAAAATATCGTCAATAGATCAGTCTTTATTGGTTCCGAAATAGTATAATTCAGATACGTGGAATGTGTTGTAAAACAAGATTTCGGGAATCTCAAGTTATTTTCACATTTCAAAGTCACTGTTATGCTAATCATCATGACCATGGTCACCACCCGCAACATCACGGTGTGAAGAGGCCAATTACTCCTCTGTTTGTGTGCTTGAAACCTCTGTCATCAGTTCTTGTGTGATATTCTTACTGATGTGAAGAGGAAGTGTGGCCTCAGGCTACCGGTACGCTAATAGGATTGAGACATATCTGCGTAGCATTGCTTCTGACTCATAACGATGCTGCAAAGGCTCCTCCTCAGATTCATTTGACGCAGCTCGACTATGCAGTGTTTGTGTGTGAGACACAAGGGAATTCTGTTCAAAACAGATGAGTTTGCCTTAGAGCATATTAATGAGTCAGACTCAGTTCGGCCGGATCTAAATTTCTATGGTTACTGTGCCCACGTCCTTAGGTCACCTGCCCATTAGACTCTGCGGTTTAAACCCCACATTTGCTATGGATGTCTATCCGCGTCTTGTTCTTTTCTTTAACTTTTTCTTGCCGTGTGAATGTAGAGTCTCGAATCTTTTTTCCCCAGCCAGTGACGAAGAAGAGGTGAACTGAATAAGCAAAGAGATGCAGGATGGAAAGGGCAGAATTACAATGTTCTGTACAGACCTACATGGAGTGTTGCCAGCATGAACTGTGCGGGACTACTAGCTTATGATTTGTGTATGCAGGATGAGGTTTCACTACGTGTCCTTTACCCCCACCGGATAAAACTGATCTCCACATCTTCCTCGTTTTACAAGCAAAAATACGCTTTTGTTACACATCGTGCCGTGTGTATGTGTATATGTATGTATGTGTGTATGTATGTGTGTATGTGTGTATGTGTATATGTGTGTATGTGTGTATGTGTGCGCGTACAACATCTAAATCAGTGGACGGATTTACACAATTTATTGCAAATACCGTTTCTTTAGCGACCACTGGAGCGCACTCCTTGGTACAATTAGATTCAACCAATAAATATGATATTTTAAGAGACAATTTAAACGTCATACTTTCTAATTTCCTATCATCCATTTCTAAGCTTCATTACAACTCTTCTTTCTCCCACTTTCTATTATCGTTCAAAGCCTAGGCTTAGGCTACAAACAACAATATTTTCACTACGAAATACTACAATTTTTTTAACATTCCCTTATTTTTTAGGTAGAATGAAACAATTCGCAATTCGTCTATTTCCTTTTCAATATACCAGTCATAAAATGTCAATAAATTCAGTCCTTTTAATCCTACTCATTACTCGTAGCAGCTAATACATCTGCAGTCCCTGGTGCACTGCAGGACACCACACTGCATGTGACACTAAATAAATACATTTCCTAAACAGCTGACTAGTAACTAACTTCATGAAACAGAATACGTTTTGAGAAGCCAGTAACTACGCAGCCGCTCAAAAAGTTCCCCGCACTTTATGCAACCAGCAGGTTCGTTACTCTGTTCACAAGAGTTCACTGCTTGTTCCAATCTTAATCCAGACTGATCCAACCCATTCTCTCCCAACTTAAGTCCTTAAAATCTATTCTAATGTTTGTCTCCAATTAAGTTTAGCTCTTCCAAGTGGTGTCGTTACTTCAGGATTTATCACCAAAAACCTGTATGCTTCTCCTTTCCGTCCAAGTCCCCGCACTGAGAAATATAAAATGTGAACCTAATCATTATACAACTTTCTCCAGAATTTTCTCATTTTTTTCCACCTTACGTCCAAATATCATCCTCAGCACCCCATTCACGAACATCATCAGCCTATTTTATTTCTATAACGTCAGAGACCAAGTTTCACAACCACCCAAAACAACGCCAGAATTATGATTTTATCTATTTCAATCTTTAAATTTTAAGTCAGCAAATGGAAAGATTGAAGAACTTTGGACCGAATGGTAGTATGTATTCTCCAAATTTAACCTGGTTTTTCCTCCTGCATGCAATGTTGTTGTAATGACTTTCCAAGGCAGGTAAGTTGTATTAGTGTCGTTCCAAAATATTTGCACTTCGCTATTTTTCACATAATTTTTCAACTATATTTATGCTGTGATTTTACCCTGAAGTCTGCTGACAAAATATAAACCAGCCACTTGATACAAACTTCTGGGCCGTGTTGTTTGTGCTTTTCCTTTGGTTAGGGGTTAATGTGTATCCTATAAATGCGAAGTATAATTTACGCGATTTCGATTTATAGATGAGTGAGTAAGGGAGATCGGTTGAATTGTATTTGAAAAGTGAAAAACAAATATTCCAATAGGAACCTACTTCATTGTCATTTTGTTCAACACAAATCCCACACTGAATGCTGTTGGTATCGAATCCGTTTCTCGGCTGTGAGAAATCCGCGACTGACCATCTGAGCCATGGCAAAAACATAAATATTGTTAATATAAAATTTACACATACCTCACCCAATCGAGATAAACCGACTTGCTGAAAAAAAGTCTTAATTAAAAACAACTCTCCGATTGATACGCTTTATAAAGTTTTCTTATATGCAAGGAACACAAGGATCTTATTTTTGGGTCTTGACTTTTGATATTACGGTGATTTTAATTACAAAACTTGTCTAATGAGACGTCTCTGAGACATGTAATATTGCTTATGTAGGTTAAGCACTAGGAGTTGGGTCGATACTCAGAGGTTAACAAATTTTCCTCGCTCGCTAGAAATGAAAGCAATAGTTTAGCAGACTCGCGAGCCACCGCCGTGACATGCTTCGTCTCTTAGACGGAGAGACATTCAGAAAACAACCCAGTCCTGGCCTTCTTTCTCACTTCGTGTTAAATGCATGATTAAAATTCCCCTCATTTCGCAGGGTTCTACAGTACGGTCCATAAAACGTACACTTCTCCCTAATTGGATTACTATTTGCCGACTTTTTCATATTTCATTTACTGAATTTATCTCGGAGAAGTACACTTATTACATATGTTTTGATGCAGAAATTAAACAAGAACAAATGTAGTGGAAGTAGGGGGTGCAAGGAGAGGGTTAAATGCTCCTGCCCCAATATTTTTTCTACCTAAGAACACTTTTTTGGTTACTGAGTTCAAGAGGGACAAATAAAAATTAGAAATAATTTCTGAACAGTTAAATAGGTGGTTTAAAGACACAAAAAATTAAGAAACTGCGTTTTATGGGACCCAAAATGCAGGCATGGTCGATTTTACCCCCACCCATCCACCTTCCCCCTTGTTCTTAACAAAGTTATGCTCATAGGAATCTTTATATTTATACATTCAGTTGCTTGCTGTTTATTGTTAAATTCACTGTCTACATGATCTATCCAATCAACATAGTATAGAAATAGCTCTTTTGTATTACCACTGCTAATATTCTCATACATCAGCAGATATTTTGTCTAATTTAAATATGAATTAGCTATTATGCAGCATGTTCCCTTATTTTTGAGAATCGGCTTTATTGACGAACCCAACAGCAACCCCTTCTATGAAAACCATGTCCTTCCGTGTGTCCATTCTTCTGTTCGCCCTTCGATGACCCAATATGAGCGACTAAATTCCTTACCGGATTTTCATGAAATTCGGTATATAAGTTACTTGCAAATAATTGTCGACTGAGTATGAGTGTCGGCAAAACAGGGACAGTGGCAGTCATGATCCACCGAATAGCGTCAATTAATCTCAGCACGTAATTTCTCAGTTTCTCAAATCATTTGAGTGAAATTCGGTATGGAAAGTTTACACGTCATATTGTTTTTGTAATTATGAGGCCCGTGAAAACAAGTACCGTAGGAGCCGTAATTAACTTAGGGGCGTATATAAATGTTCATTTATATTTTATATACTTTTGGGTTGATGTGCGTAAAATTCAGAAAATAAGATTTTCAGGGAACGTTTATGAGCAATTACACACCTCGTGAAAATCGGTGCATAAAAGATATAATCTACCTATGGCGGTTAATAAATATTGGCCCGCATATTCTAATTTTTTACTAGATTTTTATAAATTGAACTACTGTATATTGTGGTAGTGAGTGTCACGAAAGGAAGTGTATTAAAAGCCTTCTGTACCTTATTGGTGTAAAATTAATTTCTATCTCTGCTGTCGACGCTTTTTTCTGATTTCATGAAATTTGGTACATGAGATATGAACACAATGTTGTTCAGAATTTGTAAGTTTCGTAAAAATTGGCACATAGAAGACCGTAATATTTTAGGGCTGTAAATGTAATATATTTGCGTGTGTGCCGTAACAGTTTATGACACATAGAAAATTAAGAACCCTTTGGTCAGGTCTGTGGACTATGCGATGGAGTACGTCGTTTCCAGGTTTTTTATTCTGCAATTGTTCAAAACTGAATTAGAAGTAGTATGGCAATATGTTGAAGATTGCTTGTATTTACGACACGTTTGGGACGTGCATGTGTTATTCATGACAGAACCACTGTGGTAATATTTACACCGTAACAAAATATTTGCTTTATACATAAGGATGGAAATTCCTCAATTTCGCAATTTTTATTAATATTGAATATTTCCTAGATTCTCTTTTTACATTGCTTTCTCACTTTGCTGTACTCCTATGTGTTGATTTTCTTGTCAGGAATTCTTTGTGTGTTGCTGAATGTGCTTGCAGGATATTCTTGTTTCAGGCAGTTTCCTTTGTATGTGTATGTTACACAGTTTTCTCTGAAGTATTTGGAAGATTTCTGTTGTTTCACGTGGGTATATATTTTTTCTCTTTTGATATTTTTCCTTACGATTATTAATAATTTTAAATTTAATCTCATAACACTACAGGTCCGTTTTACTAAATTCGCTTATGTTTCTTTGGCTACTCAACTGTCTGTGTGTTTCAGTTTCTGCATGGCCTACCGTCCAGCAATAAAAATTTTAAAGTAGAAAATAATAATACTAATATTCGAAGCAAATAAATAAGTATTATAATTACGAAATAAGATAGTACACAAATATTTCGTTAGAAACTGTAAACGTTTCGATAAATAAAAACATAAATACATACGAAAAATGTAATTAAATTGGTCTATATAACGTAAATAGTTATGACACTTAAATAATATTACTAATTCAATATTAATTAAATTTTAAGAATAAATTTTACAAATTTTCAAATAAGGCAATCATTTATCATATGCACTGGAATTTAAAACAGGATAAACAAGAAGTCTGATCGTGATACATTAATATAGCGATATATGTGGGTAACGTGACAAATATAACGTTATTTGCGTTATGAGTAAATCAGATACGAAGGGTTGCACGAACACCAAGGTAGCATAAGCATCGAAAGTGCCATATTTTGTACCATGTGAGTGCTATGATGAGCGCATCAAAAAGAATGAGCTGAGCTGTGCTGCGGTTGTGAAATGCAAGCAGGGCAGATTGTAATGAATTTGAGAGTTCCGTAAAAGGCGAGGAAATTTTTCTATAGGATAGCTACCATTTACAGACTATGTTCAGTGACCGAAAATCGGAATAGTTTAGGTTCTTGAGAACAAGCGTAACAATTCAACATGAAAATTAGGCTTTTCTTCAAAAACCTTGCTGTTAAAATATAGTAAATGCCACAACTGCCCTGTCGTTGTCTTCAGGCGCTGAAGGTGTTTGGAGCGCAGTGAAATACAGCAAATGTCATTGTTTAATGCGAATAAGTCTAGATATGCTTTAAGAGAATGATTAAATTATAAAGCATGGAATGAGTTTAAGGAGTTTACAGCAATGATCTAAGAAACAACTATCATGGTATATTTTAAAATACTTTACTATTGTATCCAAAGAAACAGGCCCCAATTACGTCACACGTCACTTTCAGTAGCAGCGGATTACACCATGAATTCAAAATGGGTGCTTACAAAATGGACGTAAAACATTTTACCGCTACCCTGTCCTTTTCAGTATATTTCTTTTACGAGAAAGAATATTTTCAATGCATGAAACGAAATATTTTATGTCTCACACTGTACCTGGTAAAGAGTGTGAAATGTAAGTAAGATATAAGGGGAGACAAGTTTTGTATAACCATAGCAGGTGTTAAATTATTCTGCTTTGGCCACGCCCATATGCTCAATAATAAATAATACGGTAGAAGCCGACATGCTTCACAATTCTCTACATTTAGAAAGTAAACCGGGTAGAAATAACTCCTCTGCTTCCAAAACCAGGCATTTCAAAGGCACGAACATTCATACACCGAAGCTGAATGTTCGAAATTATACATACGTAATATACAAGAAATTCCGAGCAGAATTTATAACGCATATTTCTTTACTACATATGCTTCTATTCTGTTATTGTTGCATTCTGTTTTGTTTCTGTACTTCTATAACTTAACTTCCGGGTTCTTCTAATTAAATTTCTCAGATATAATGTTACAATTTCTCACAACTGCCAAAAGCGAATTTCTCACTATTCAAATATATACATGACTAACATGTAGGCATCTTTCTGATACAGTTCCGCATCTAATTCCAAGTGCCAATTCCACTTTCCCAGTAGTTATCACAACCAAACCAAAGGAAGAAGAGAAACATAGAGACGGAAGCGATGCAATTATTTACCTTTTATGTACAACTTACAACTGCAACTTTGCAGAAATGTTCGAATCTCTATTAGCAAACATATTTTCAGCACCGTCAAATAAGCTTTGCCGCTGTATCTCCCATTTCAATTGTCAGCGTGCCCGCCTTGTTTCTATTATTAATGAAGATTCCATACCTCTAGGATGTGATGACCTGCACATGTGTGTGCGCACCAACTTGTGTGCAGGTGACAATATGAGCAGTTCCATATCCCAGACGATTTGAAGTTGGGCGAAGCAAGCTCCTTCGAAATGTCCATACCTACATAAAACAATTCACCTACATAAAACAATTCAGTAAGCCATATCCCAGAAACTGGAATATTTATCAGCACAGCTTCAAAATTATTATTATTATTCATTTACAATATTTAAAATAAGAGGACAAAATGGTGTTCATTTACAAATAGATAACGTTAATACCACTTTTCTTAAATATTTACTCATCTTGTGCAAAATTTTAAAGACGGGCACAAAACAGACACATAAGCAGTAAGCTTCATAACTCATAAACCCGCATGGTGTCCCTTTATCGCGTCCCTGGGAGCGGCAGTTTTATCGCATGGGAAGCCTTCATCCAAGGGTACTTTAGAGACCATTTCACCATACAGTTGAAGTTATTTCATGGGAGAACTTCTAGCTTTTGTAATTCTTGGTGGCTACACACTCTCTATACGGTAAGTTCCTCGTTCTCAGGGACATGAGCACACACTCTGTACATTACTTAACAAAGGAAATTAACTTTAAATAAATGGCTTCTCGCAAAGCGACGGAAATACTAACTCCAAGGAACAGATTTCTTCTTGAGAAGCTAACAGGTCATAAACTAGTCAAGAAATTCCCCCGGCTTTTAAGGAACCCGAAAGTTCATTACAGCATTCACAAAGGCCGCCACCTCTCCATGTCCTGAACCAGATCAGTGCTGTCCATTTCTCCTCATCCCACTTCTTTAAAATCCCTTTTAAAGTTAACTTTTAATCTAGGCCTGTGTTTTCCAAGGGTCTTTATCAGGTCTCCCCACCATAATTCTGCATGTATCTCTTCTGTCTCTCATGCGCGCTACATACCCAGGCCATCTCATTCTTCTCTATTTGATCACTCGAATAATATTTGGGGAGGAATACAGACCACAAAGCCCATCGTTATGCTGTCTTTTCCACTCCCCTTTTATCTCGTCACTCTGAGGTCCAAATATCTTCATCAGCACACCATTCTCGATCACCCTCAGCCTACGTTCCTCCTTGCAAGTGAGAGACCACGCTTCACATCCACACAAAAAACCGGCCAAAACGGAAATACACACGGTGATTTAAACAGATGTCTTTATAACTTTAGGAAAGAAGGGGATTAGAATGATTATAAATATGTAAGGAAGACTGTGGAGCGAACTGTATTCATTATTAATCTTGGCGCTAGGATACCGTGAGCGGTCAGTTTAACGCTCCAGCCTCTTTATTCCACGGAGTGTTCCAGCGTTATCCGTTGGATAGGATACTGGGTACACTATATACTTCGGCTGCGTACGGCTGAGAGTAGAAAATGTTCTGTCTGTGCTGGAAATAGAACTTCTGTTATCCAACTCGTGACCAGCAAATTAACCGATCATATACAAAATATATCATTTAAAAATAAATTCTTAAATTCACAAGTTTATCTCATAACAGAGCATTTCCTGAATATTTAAACCTAAATGTTACATTTAAAAATACAGACACTAGGAAGGTAACAATTTAAACGCTAAAGCAACAGTCAATTAGGATTTAAAACTAATACGCTTAGCAACCCCTTTTAATACACAGTAAAAGCTCTCTCTCTCTCTCTCTGTCTGTTGTAACGGTAAAATACAATAAGCGTGCAGATAACCTGCCTCTCACTAAAACAAGCCCATATGATTTAAATGTATTTGTATACTGTCTTTAGCCCTATTCGCAATTTTCTTCCATTATCTCCCGAGAATATCGATACAGAGATTTAGGAAATACGTTACATCACGATAAAAAGTGACAAAGTATAAGCATTTCCATCCCGTTTATCATAGGGCTGCTCTCTTCAAACTGGCGTATGTCCACTTTAGTCAGCAACAAACATTTAGAGTGGAACGTATTCCTTCTATTTTGTGTGAAATTACGCCTCGATTATTCAAAACTCCTTCCTTAAAAACCATATTTTGACGTAATTTGTTACGTCCCTTGTCTTCGCTGCGTTTTCACCTCTCCTTGTGGGTTATCAGCTCCCTCTGTATTTACAAAAACATTACTGCAGCATTTCACTAGGCGTCATTTGTGCAAAAAGCGCAAACCATGAAGATATTTCTTCGAAAACATCGGAGGAATTTTCATGAAACCCTTTGTTTTGATTCTACACTATTAGCTTGTGAACGAGTTTTATTTTGGTATTTTGTGTTTTTCTTTAAAAATCCCGCGTTACGCCAATTCGTGTAATGATTCACTTTTCTCAAAAGTCGGTCTATAGTAAATAACTAAACGAATAATATTTATATATTTAAGCAAGCACGGGCAAAAATTATATATGACCAATAGTACATACATCGAATAAATCCGGTTCGAGTCGCGGCAGGGATAAGATACCTTTCTCTTCTGCAACTATTCCAGACCGGAAGTGAAGCCCACACAGCTCCCTGTTCAGTAGACATCGGGAAGAGGGGGGGGGACTGTTTCCGGGGGCAAAGAGATTGGGGCATCAGTTTCATAGCTTGCCCCATTTAGTGTCAAGATTAAGAAAGAATTGAGCTATACGTCTGCTCCACCATTATATCTTCATCGTGAGCACAAAGACCAGTTTACCTTTGCATATACTTACAGTGAATATTTTATAACAATGTAATTACATATAGAGAACAGTGACGTATACAAAATAAAACAACAGGTCTCTCGAAACTGTATGTGACACTCCAAATAGCAGTTCAGAACACACACACATTCCCACTCCTTTTTCTCTCCTTTACACATTGGATAAGTTTATTTCCATTGATTTTATATTTCATTTCATATCCGCCGCTACCAGCACTGCGATAACCCAATATGGCGTAGTTATTTTTTAATATTCATTTAACCCATTTGTGCAAAGTATCTGGAAGGAAAACTAAGGATAAATAAATTGTTTTATTCCCTAGTGAAATAAGTCTATAGTTATTACACAAATTTCTGCGAAAAGGGGAAAAGGTCAAAGGTAAACATAAAATGTCCTCGTGTCCGCAGCCACATCCTGAAAGTATCGTTGCTAATATCCACATTCTGCAAATTTCGGTACGGATTGCAGCTAAATAGAGAGTTTTACCGTTCGTCCCACTTCGACTTCGAGACAAGAGCCCAGGAGTCGTTACACATACAAACATATGTGTACTGCTGAGAAAGCAGGACAAAACAGAAACATTACACTGAAAGGTCGGGCGTTACTTGCCACTCTGTTTCTTCAAACATTCACTGCTCTACATGTCTTTCAAATAAATGTGGAAGATGACGACGTGTACATCACTTACCACGATTTTATGATGAACAGTTTTTGAAAACGGTTATAAAGTTCAGTTTTGGTTTCGTAGGAAGTGATGGTTGTAGTTACGAGGCACGCAGGTAAAGATAATTTAGAGCAGAACTTTACTAGAATGCCGGTGAAATCCGTCCGGTATTTGTAGACGAAACATGTATACTCACAAAATCTACCTTTCCATTATGTACAGATTTTGTGAAAGAAAGCATGTAATGCGAATACCAGATCTACTAACGTCCCGATTTCTCAGATCGATTTATCCGGCCATGTATAAAGCAAGGAAACAGCTGCGGTTTGTTGTTGACTTGAAGTACGGGACGACATAAATTGTAGCGTCCCTATTTTACTGAAGGAAGAACCAAGCTTTCCTGCAGCACCCTGTCTGACTCCAACGTTTTTACTCATCTTCTATTTTGTTGCTTCCCACAAATCTCTTTTACTCCTCTTCCCTTTCTTCTCTTCTTCAGAAGTAGTGTTTCTATTTGTACGTCATTCCTCTTGGTCTTCTTCTTGTACTCTGTGATGTATTGTTTCTTATACCCCAACAACGAAATGTGTTTTCTTTGGTGTAGAACAGAAGGCCATAGAAGAAATCTGTTGTCCTTGTAAGTCTGATATCCGTCCAGCTTTCAAAGTTACGAGTTCCTGTAGGCTGTGATGTCACGTACATCGTCGCTCTTTCTTTGAAGACGTATTTGCTGTGCTTTAAAACCGAACAAAACAAACAATATTGCTGGAAAGAAATCGTGCGCTATGTGCAAATTTTCACATAGTTGTTTATTGCTGCTCATAATTTTCAATTTCAAATCGCAATGAACTAAACAAATACATTAGCCAGGAGAAAACAAATGCTTGGAGGAATGAACCATTTTAGACCGTCAAATGAAACATAATTAATAAACACACAAACTTCCTTTCTCTATTTACATTGAATTCTGTTTGTAAGCCCAGTTAGTGCAGTCGGTAAACAGTTTTATGCACACGTAACAAAATTCTGTAAAATTCAGAGTTATAAAAATAAATTCAACACCAATTTTGCTCCAACTGTGAAGTGAAACATCATTTTCAACTTGACGCAGGGCCTATTTGCTCAATACTTACACAAATTTCACAAGGTATATAATTAGAATAAAAGTTTTCAATCCAAATGGTTATTTTAAAATTTTCACCGATTTTAAAAACCAATTTGCCTGCGGTAAGACGGCGGTCGTGCATATTAAATTAGCGTTCCATTTTAATGTACACCCTGTAAATTTTGTGTTTATCTGTGTCCTAACAACGGTGCAAATATTGATTAACTGATTTCCCCCAAAGCTGATTGGAGTTTTATGTACGGGCATTTCCATATCTTAGAAGAGATGCTAATTCCAGCATTCCCAAAATATGATCAACAGTTATCTGCATGTTATGGGGTTTCGCGGTATGTCAGTTGAATTTTATTACAGAATGAACAAAATGCTGTCTTGGGCTCGAACAAATGCATCTCACAGAAAGATTTAACCGAATTTTGGGTTGTTTCCTTCAAACAACGAACAACTTTTGTTACAGGTTTCTGCTGTCCTTATGAATTTCTTAGATATAGTAGGTAAATAACTATAATTTTACCAAATGGAACACGAGTCTCATAAGGAATGATTTCTGTGACAAAAAACACGCAACAGGAACACGAGTCGAACTTCGCTAATATGCGTTTGGCCGCAATGTGAACATGAAGCTGGACGAAAATCACCCGAGCCTAAATATCGGTGTCATGATAATGATGAAGATGATGATGATGTGACGATGATGATGATGATGATGACGGAGCAATAATTTTTATTATCTCAGATATTTGGTATTCGTCTTCCTTGTCTCCATCGCGGTATAATGTAGAAAAAAATAAAACCGAGCGACAAAGAACTTCACACCGAACACACACCATTAAGAACCATAATTTTACATTAACACTACCTCTTCCATCTCTACAGAACGAGAAGACCAATGTGGTACTCAACATTATAATCGTGAGCTCCTGATGATGGACATAGTAATGCCCGAAACATGTTGAACCTATAAAAAGTACAATAAAATAATAAGTTGCATCTAGTTGGCTCTTATTCTTCAGGAAAAAAATAAGTTTCCCGTAAAAATGTAAAGCGTGGTCTCAAGTCTTTTGACTTAATGTGTATTTCACGTGACGTTCGAACAGGCAGAAATTTTTAAATCTGCCCCCAAGCCGTAAGCTTCCGTCATTTCCGGTGAAAATACGAACTCCCACCACACACCGCGCCCATCTCTTATTTGATCTCTACCAGCAGCGCTATTTATACAATGGTGTGCTTCCCGCATGGAAATTGTTCAATTTCTAAGGTAAATTTAAACACGAAAATCGGAACTTATGAAAAGCTATTCAGATTACTGGTTATATATTAACTCCTTACTGTCTACAGTACTGGGTTTGAAACTTGGTTTCTCAGCTTAAGGAAGGGACAGCGTTTACAGCAAGGAATTTGGAACGAAAAGTAAACACAGTACTGAAAAAAAAAACATAGTGAATAGATTAATAACTGGCAAGTCTGCTGTTCACTGCAGGACTACTCTCTTTTCAGAATCATGGATGATGAACCACTGGAGTGGATACACACACGGGAGGAAGAATACTTCATGCAAAACGTTAATCGAAAATTTGATGTTTGTGTGGCCGTGCATCATTGACACGATAATATAAACAGCCAGCTTGATGTAACGATAACAAATTTTATTGATAATTACAATCAGTTCAACATGTTTCGGCGGACAGTTGCATCCGAAACATTTGGAGCTGGTTGTAATTATCAATAAAATTTGTTATTGTTACATCTAGCTGGCTGTTTGTGTTATTGCACGTAATTGAAAAATCCGAACGAAAGATAAACGTCGAGAGTTCTAGGCTTAAACAGCGCTATAACATTCAAATAGACATTAAAAGAACAGGATGGGAGATTATGGAACAGACTCCCCTGTATCATGGCTGGGTTAAATGGCAGTTTCTTGTAGACACGAAATTTAACATTCGGATTTCAGAAAACGCAGGAAATACCTTCACCAGATAAGCAAATATTGTCCTGTCAATAAAAACTCCTGCCATGCAAATGTTTCCCTTACTGTGCATTTGACATTAAATAATACGTCAGCGAATTCTTTCACTGAAAACCCACTACAGTGTTAAACACTTCCTGACACAAAGTATACTGGATGTTTGTTGAAGAAAAATTGTTCAGTTTTCCTCGTCAATATCAGAAGTGGTAGTACACAAAATTATACAAGCCTGTTACACTTTTCCTGCTTAGCTACTAAACCCTATCGACGCATCATTGTCTATTATCTTCCTACCGATGTCGTATATGTCATTAAATTTAATTATTGTAATATTGGGTTTAAATATATATTCATACATACACTTTGTAGCTTGTCATGCTTTTTCAATAGCAAATGTAATTCACTTTTGAAAAGTACGGTCAAGTTGCCACAAATACGTGTAGTTGTTAAGAAATACGATCAAATATACCAGTCAGCATGTCAGATAAGAACACCAAATTCAAAATATGTGCCTGCCCAGAACAATTATAGAATATTGCAGAAACACTGAAGCCCGCACATATGAAAATGAAATGTTTCTGAATTTGATAATATTGTTCTTCATTTTTACAGACACTCCGAATTTCATGTCGTTTTTTCTACCCCATCCCTTACGTCTTCTCTCTCTTCTTTTACAAAACGTGGCGCCGAACCCTAATTTTTTGAAAGAAAGGAGAATAAAACATCATACGCCACTGGTTAATCTTGCATGACCTACCACACGCCCTGAGACATAATCCAATTTTAGCCCAGTCTCCCCACTTCATAATGTCTCTACTGCCCGAAGTCTCTCCGCCTTTATCTCGTGCGGTATTATGAAAAGCACTGCTAAGGACAGAATTCAAGAACCAGCGCCTAACAACTAGGTTATTTACGTGAGAGCCAATTATGTTTGCAGTAAAGAAGCAGGTCTTCGGTTTGAGTCAAAGCACCGGATATTCTCACTGCGATTTTGTGCCTTTAGCCAGCACCCACACTAAAATGATTTTCTAGCGGTTTGTAACAATGGCTGATTCACAGAAGTGTATTATCTTAGGTATAATTTATTGACTTGGGTGTATTTGATACAAGAAACAACTTGTCGGTAATCGACTGTACTTCCGTCTTCAATTGCTTGGTTGGTATTATGCTGTCATAAAATTACTTGTTTATGATAGTGGTCTGGTGGTTTATCAGTTTGTGCCGTAAACTAACATTCAGCAAGTCCAAGTTCCTGTGGTAATAATCGCCATAATATTAAAATACACAGAACACTTCTGCCTCTCTCTAACAGCAACTAGCCAGTTTAAAACGGAAGGAGAGCCACTTCCGGGAGAGCCGTACATGCAAAACACTTCAGAACATGGATAATTACAGGATATTTGGGGGTAAATATTGGCCCAGCACGCGCCATGAAGCCATCTGTGGGATTTCTGGAAGAATAGCTCCACTATACCTAATTTCAGCACTAGAAGGGTGTGAGTGACAACCATCACATTCCAACATATCTCGGGAAAGAGACCCGCGATTCTCTTATGTAGGCAGCCGCTTGATGCAAAGGACCAGATAAGAAGGTCTGGAGAAGAGAAAATTATCGTGTCTGTGCGTGGAATCGAACCAGTTGTCCAGCCCTTAACCTTGTCACACTATATATATATATACCGACTGTGCTATCCCAGCCTCTACTGTTCGACGTATTATCTCACAACAGCTTCTGCTACTTCCTTCAAAAACTTTCTCAATTGATCATCCACAATCACCCTCTTATTCGACAGACAAATAAAAAAAAACGAAAAAAAGAACACTGACTGATGGAAACAAAGCAACAAAGAAAGAATTAAACACGGTGTAGAGAAATTTGGCAGATTAATATATTCGTGTGATATAACAGGAATTAGGCACTTAGATTTCAATGTGTTCTGTAATGGTGGAATTTTAGTGCTTACTTCTGCAAAGACGCATTCTACAAATGCACGTTTTTCAGACACTGGGAGCAGAAAGCACCTTTTGTGTGCCTTGCATAGAATTGTAGAAATCTTGGGAGAAAGGATCTGCACCTAACTTGTGACTTCCAGAAGAGGACTGGGATTTTCTTGGGACTACTTTGCAAAAAAAAAATATTTTTGCAACTTCTGAAATCGTAGATTTAACTCACCTTACGGCAATAAAGACCGCCCTTTGAAACAGTACCCTATCGGTTTCTTTTCATCGCGGTATTAAAGTTTTACTAAGAGGTTACGTTTGGGATAAGATCTTCTTCAGTGTATGAAAGAGACAGAATATTAGCCTGTGTACATTACACGTTCCTTATTATTTCGTAGGTTTGCGTAGCTTTTATTTGTATTTCGCTCGTTAAAGGCACTTATCTATATACATATAAAAATATCGATCATAAAATAAGTTTAATGGCTTATAAATTCGTAATTGTGACTCAGATCATACGGGTAGTATCAAGGTAGAGCGACTGTCATCTCCGCAAGTTGTGAGGTTGACTCAGCCTCTGACATAGCTGAGGATTGCGTTCTTCGGGGTTGTGACGCAGCGTCAAAATGTATTCTAGTTATGCGTATTCTTATGCGTATTGGACCGTGCATCATCTTGATATTTGAATAAAGGTTGACCAACTAGATGACACTTGCTTTATTATATATTGCTCAACATGTTTCAGACGTTAATACGTCCATCTTCAG
>Ga0123354_10005646_pt1 | contig 18271 bp, 25 predicted proteins | sample TergutLab28metaG_2_FD_97872 | JGI IMG/M metagenome (GOLD analysis project Ga0123354, IMG submission 97872) | Labiotermes labralis P4 segment gut microbial communities from Petit-Saut dam, French Guiana - Lab288 P4 | ecosystem: Host-associated > Arthropoda: Insects > Digestive system > Gut ...
CTGTCAAAGTTTCAAACTTCTCTGGCCATTATCTCCGTAACCGTTCAACTTTGGACATAGGTGTTTTGGGTTATATCGGTATACTTTAACATAAGGAACGCCCTCCCGAAGTCTGGCACATTCTTCCTGGGACACCCTGTATATGGCACCTAACAGTCATATCTTTGTATCACTTAGTGCCACTACACAGTACACATCTTTCCCACTTTCTGACAACACAAAACTCAAACTATCACACCAATTCAACTTATATGTCTTAATTCAATCTTTACTGTAGATTAGTGATCAGTTACTGTTCCAAGCTCAGTTGCTCTTATGGTTCTCCTCAATATAAACAATCTGGGCATAACATGGTCTAGCAACAAGGCAGAAAATTCCAGTACAAATGGTCTCCTGCTTCGAGGGGATCAGATTTGGTTTTCCCTGACAAGCATTTCTAATAATGAGACATCAGTGAATGTGGAATACCATGTGAATAAATCTGCCGGACAGGCAACAATTCCATCACACTCATATATGCAGAAGTATCATAAGTATGAAGGAAGGAAAATAAGATCCTTCTACATAACATATTCCTGTAGAGTCCTAAATGTACAGGTAATCTTGTCCCAGTTATTACAATGACCACAGTATCCCTGATTTTATGGAATGATAACAAAGTAAGAATACAAATTAGCTTCAATGTGGATAAACAGCTGTTTTCACTAACAAGTTTTTAGATATTAACTATATTTTGCCCCCCCCCCCTCTCTCTCTCTCTGTTGTGTGTGTGTGTGTGTGTGTGTGTGTGTGTGTGTGTGTGTGTGTGTGTGTGTGTGGACATAATGTCTACTCGACAGCCCACTTTCAAACTTTGAAAACCAATCTTAAGTTGAGTTCTCACCATTTGACTTTCCAAAGCAAACCCATACATCCTTTCACCTTTCCGCGCCGGAATTATTTTTTTAACTTTAGCACACCCTGTATATAAAATGCGAATAATACAGGAACCAAGTATGTTAGAATTATGAAACAAACTGCATTTTGAAGAGGAAAAAACGGAGAGTATATACCATGTTTAAAACATTCAGTACCTATATTTGTTGAATAAATATATAAAATGCAACTTTAGAGGTTAGCAGTGCAGTACGACCCCTATAGGGGTCGTTAGGCATCAAACGGTTAAGTTCCTGGGGGAGTATTCTCCCTCCCGTACTGAGTAAAAGAGGATCCACATCTTCTATTCCTTAAATTCTAAGATTTTCTGATAAAACACAAATTTCAGGGAGCAATACGCACCTCACTTCACAACGCATTACTTCTATGTGACAAGTGCTATATGTTTCAAACAAACCGCAAATATCTCAGCAGATTCTACCTTACTTCCACACAGCACAGAGATTTTGTTGTAAGTGCAGTAGTACAGTACTGCAGCCAGTTCCATAACTAGTGCATGACAAAATATTAATTTATGTATGAGCAAACACAGCCATATGTGCATCACAAACAGAATCACAATTGATCAACTACACACATTCCTGTAACAATGCACTGCTTAACATGGGAACTAACTCAGAAAAACCTTACTCAGAAACATACAAGAACATACGTTCAGGACGAAAGCAGCTGACTTCATAAAACCAGCAAAGAATATTAACACAGCAATAAATGTAGAATATCTGATTTACTCTGATACTGACATTGGCTGGAAATACTGCAAGGAATGACGATACGGATGCACAAGACACTTGATTCAGCTACTTCAAGCTTATCTGATCACACCAACTGCAGTTGTAATGAACTATGGATGCACATGTTAAAAAATCTATATGTAAAACCACACACATCAAACACCAACTGTATACCTCTAACCCCCCACAGACACAGCAACTGGCTATGGTAGGTGTAATGGCATCATACAGGCTTCCTGCTGTACTATCCAAACTCCACTCAAGAAGCAAAAGAACTGTACTAAATGTTCCACTTATGCAGTGTACACAAACTTCATTCATACTACTTTAATGTTAGACCTGCATACACATGTGCAAAACCAACCCCACACATTCACTTTAAATATTTAGGCAACAAGAAGTTTTACTTAATTTTTTAACACACTGCACAATCTGTTTCATTTTCCACAAAATGTTTACTTCAAAATTTTATCTTTTTCTATTCAAACACCATGATTTTCTTAAACCATGCACTGAAACTTAACCACCAAGGCTGGTAGAACTACTGTTAAGAGAATTAACATACCCAGATCTGCTTCTTTTCTCTCTTCTTCTATCTCGACTGCGTGATCTTGACCTCTTGTCGCGGCTACGCGACCGCGATCGTTTTCTGTGCTCACGTGATCGAGATCTGCGACGCCGGTCTTTGTCTCGATCACGATCCTTTTCCCTGTCACGATCTAAAACATTAAAAATGTATGTACCATACCTATCCCCAAGTATAGGAAATTAAATTTCAGTTTATGAAACAATACTACATTCCACACACACACACACACATACACACTTTGATATAATTAAGTGTAAAAAAAAACAGTATCAAGTCCATGCATGTAAGATACATTATGTTTCTTTTTCTTCTTAGATGGCACTAGAGTCCAATGTGGACCTTCACCTCCGTAATGGACTTCTCCCAGTCAGCTTCATTGCTTTTGACCTTGTTTCCAACATTATACTTGCCTTATGACAAATAAACATCACAACATAAACACAAAAATTAAACATTTCCAACAACTTTGCTTCTCCAATTTCTCTGTTACCCGCAACTCCACTTTGCCTGTTACCACATAACCAATCTAAGCAATCTACTTTTAGCCACACACACTCAGCTGCATGCAGCACAACACATTAAAATTATGTTATCCAGCAACATGAATAAAGATGGAGACCGTACTACAAACGTGGTAGCTATGTCTCCGTTTGAGAAAAAATAAATAAAAAGCTCCTATGGCACATACTACGTGAGTTACTGACAAATAATCCCAAAACAAAATTCTGCAAATGTGTCTATTAACATCACTGCCACTAACAAAACAATTAATTAGTAACAATTTTACAATGTACATTCTCTCGCATCAATATTCTCAGTCTCTGTGAAAAACACATATAGGAGCACAACAGCCATGACATTGACTCTACACAACATGGTTGATTCCTTCTAAAAATTTCTCACGCCTCAATGTGTATACAAGATACCATATGCACGAATTACCATGAACTGTTAACAGACTGATACATGACATTAATTAAGACATGTGGCTAAAAGTCTGTACTAGCAAAGATTTCAAATTAAAGTGATGTAATTATCACCTTGCACTACATTGCTGTACAACACAGCAAAACCGCACTAATACCCAAAAGTAACTTAACCCAATTAAAGCAGAAGACACCTAACCCAACTTCTGCACGAACGAAGTATGGTAAATTTTACCATGCCAAAATCCTAACTACAGCACAAGTATTGCACAAAAGAGAAAATGTAACTAAAACAACACACCTATGTGCATTTCGTGCAAGACATAATGTATTATCCTGTACCACACCAAAACCCTCGAACTGCGAGACATGAATGGATGAATTTTGTTGTATAACAGCAAAACCACAAGCATGACCTAACGTATGCAACCTAGCAAAAAACTACATCCCATACTACAAATTTTGTCCAATCTAAACTAGTAGATTTAAAATTTAAGGATGTTTCACAACACTGCACTCCCTTGCATGTATATTACTGTGTATTCATAATTCGACCAACAAATGCAACAGAAACATTGTATCAGCTGGTCTTATACTTCCTCGTCTATTCAAATATCCGCCGCCTAAAGAACATACTCACACCCTACGAAGTTTATACGAAGTACACATAACTTTCAGACAAACAACGCCTTCAGTGTAAATGTCAGTATCGGTTCCCTTTCTGATGCCTACGGCAGACATGGCGTCAATTTTATGGCGGGTTTCACTCCTCTGTGACATGAAAACCCTTAAATGCTACAATATATATAAAACATGTACAACTCTTATTAAACCAAATGAATATTTCACATTTTCTAATCTGTAACATAATACTATATCTTAGCCGGGCGATTTAGCTCAAGGTAAAAAAAAAAAATTGCAGCCATCTTAGTCCCGAAGCATTCTTTCGACACTCTCGCCCAAACTTACCATTTTTATTTTCCTCTCCCATTTTACACCTAAAATAAACCGGACGAAAGTATTATTTAGCACCTGTATACTTCACAGGATAAGATAATTAACAAGAATAAAGCACAGCGTCCCTCACACAACCCAATGCCAAACTATAGCGTCACCATACGAAGTCATCTGTGATGTCCTCGGATAAGATTGCTGCGTAGGAACGAGCATGGATCATGCTAACTACTAATCCATAGTGATCACGGTGTATGGGAATCTTGTGCGGTTTCCTCTCTTTTTCTCTCTCTCTCCCTCGGATGGACTGTGACATGTCTGTTGTTGTGAGCCGTGGTAGGATCCATGCATCAGAGCCATAAACAAAGCGGCTATACGCTGGTGTCAATGTGTATAAGAAAACATTGGAATGCGCTGATACGTAATCAGTAGACGACTAAAGCAATTGAATAATTTAGTTGTACAGTTGCTAACGATTGTTTATCTACTCGAAACATTGTCCATAATTAATAGGGCAAACTAATATGTGATAGGACCCTTTACCGAGATTACGTTTTGCAGAGGCACCAATTCGTGTGAATAGTCAACCATGGGGGTAATGTGTATCACAAAGCAGCGAGGAGGTTATGTGCCATAGATTTGCTCCTTCGAAGAATGGATCGGACTAAGATGCTAGAAGACAGTCTAAGGGAAGCGTCTTGTTTGGGAGATATCGAAGTAGTAGAAGAACTACTAAATAAGGGTGTTAATGTTAATTCAAAGCACGATATCAATGGATGGTAAGAAACGTTTAACGGGGTTTTTATAAGCCAGTTTGGCTGAAGTGCTATATGTACGTTTCGACCAGTAATTCTGTAAGAAAATTTGTTTTTGGTACCAGTTTAATATACAGTGTAACCGTTTCGAACGCATTTTAATTAACTCTGTCTTATTAAGTACTGCAACTTGAAAACGTGATCAGACACGAACATACAACCAAAGTTGTTTGTACCCGACATATCTGCCAACCAAAATAATTTTGTTAGGAATGTACTTATTTTCAGAGAGAATTACAAATTATTTTATGATACGAACATGGACATCTTGGGTTTTGAAGTATTGCTTTTAGTCTTGGTAATATTTATAGATGTCTCAAAACATCACAAAGCACAAAAAATTGTAATTAGTTTCTGTTAGTTCAGATTTGTGTTAAACTGCCAAATATATGGCAGCATCTTCATAGGGACTTTATTTTTATGGTTTATGATTAACATCAAATTCCATTTTAGGACTCCATTACATTGGGCTGCAAAACGTGGGCATAAGGCAATTGTGAATCTGTTACTTGCACATGGTGCAGACACAACAGCTGTCACAACAAAAGGAGAGACACCTGCAGCACTCTGCAGTAATGCTGAAGTTCGTAAACTGTTTGGGCTGGAACCAGGAGGGACAACAGGGTCACCTGAGCCCAGTTCAGATGTGTCTCTTACTCCATATTATTTGAAACATCCACCACTGAATACAAGAGTGGACCTAGGCATATCAACATGTATAAGAAAGAACACTGACATGCCACACACCACCTCTACAACAGTCACAAGCCATGGTGTTCAAGCAGGACATCAGGCTGAAGGTTCTACCCAGAATGATGGTAAATAATAAAATATTTGAAATGTTGTCATTTGAGCTCTTCACAACCCATTTAAGGGGTGTCGGGAGAGTAGAAGATGGACGAAGGAAGAAAAAAAGAAGTCTTGGGATGTTCCACGTATCATAATATCCAGTATATGGAACATGTCTATGTACAGGACATGCAGAGAGTACTTGAAATATGTTGAGCTCAACATATCCTCAGAACAAGATACACTGCAATATACTAACATTTTTAATATCCAGATTCATACACTAGCACATTTTCTAATCATTTTGGTCAGTTTCCTGCTCACAGTATATAATAAGCTCACTAAAACACAAATTTCTATATGCATGCACGCTATCCAGAAAATGTGGAGATGAATGCTTTGTAAACCCAAACACATCAGTATATGTGATTCCTGTTATTGGATGTTCTGTTTTATGCTAACTACATAGTCTTTATGGGACCATTCATGGCGTAATTGTTTGTCATTGATTTGCTTCTTTACTAGAGCTGGTATTGAAGGTTCGCGTCGCCAATTCGGGTGACCCAGACTTCATTGAAATAGAACTTCCAAGAACTGAACTCTCATATTCCCGATTGTTAAGAGTATGTTGTGAAGAGCTGGGCATTAGTGCTAACCAGATCGTACGTATCCGCAAGCTACCAGACACGCTCGTACGTAAAGACAAAGATGTGCAACGATTTCGGGACTTCCAAGAAATTGAAGTTGTGATTACACCTGCAGGTGGAAAGAATAAGCTGATACCTGGCAGTAATGGCCTCATCAGTGTTGGAGGAATGGGTGGAGCAAATGTAAATGGTTACCAGTCCATATCTCTTTACAAAAATCAAACAATATTGTATTAGGTAAGCTTGCATGATCTTCTAAAGTAGGTATGGAAGAAAGGAGGGCTCAATCTGCAGGTGTTTTGAGAATGCACATATATCATTATGTATCCCTGTATTATATTAGTGCTCTTTTGCCGAGTACCGTATATTCTCGAATCTAATCCGCACCCTTTTTACAGTTTCAGAGGGCTAAGAAATCAGATGCGGATTAGATTCGCGGTCGTGAGCTGGATTTTGGAAAAATGATAGAGCCACTGTACGAACAATACAATACAATAATTTATTATTTTAGTTGTTATTTATATTATATAATATTTATAATTTATTATTCATCAGACTCGCCCTCACCACTCATAACTGACTCATTATCCGTCACCCAGTCACTATCATATTTATCTTCACCATCGTCCTCCCATAGAATGTCATCTTCGGATCAGCTGTGGTGCGTTTGTACCGCTGGCAGTTAAATGGCCACTTCACACACGGCGCGTTAGTTGGATAACGGTTAAAGCATTGGTAACATCCAATATTATTCAATCAGTCTGCCTTGTAGGCAAGGGGCAGTTGAAGGACAGGTGCGGATTAGAACTGCGAACTTTTCTTTTCGTTTAAGAAATCGGCAAAAACTAGTCCGGATTAGATTCGAGAATATACAGGTACTTAATCATGAAACCATATCATGCACAATAATCCTACAGATGCACTGAAATATATGGCTTAATTTCTAAGTGAGAAATTTAAAACCCAGTGATCTCAACCAGGTAGTGCTCAGTATCACTGAAAAAAAATTCGTATTTCTTATTGTAAGGTAAGAATTATGACCATGGATGTGGCATATTTCTGTTATTCCTTAGTGTGTATGCACTAGCTCTGGCTTGTAACAAACATTAGTATATGCTCTGCATAGTTATTTTTCTAATTATTAAAATGTACTGATTCAGTTTTTTTTTTACTGTTAGCTTACTACAATATGGTTCTTGCAGTGGAATTGTATGGATTGTTGTTTTTCAAACTTCTCCTACAGTCTGAAATAAAATGACAATTTGAAACAGTTCTGTTGAAAACTGGTTGTCACATGATACCAGCAACTGACAGGTAAAGCCTCTTAAGTGTGGCCAGGTTTCACATCTTACATGCTTTGTGGGTAAAGGCAGGTTAATTTTCTTACCAGTCACATTCCCTGTAATACAGGTGGACAGGAAACTAATTGTATGTATTTAACTGTTTAATTCCACTGAGCGGAGTCCTAATTTAGAAGCCAGTGCCCACAAGTTAGTGAAGAAATTTCTCACATTTTTTGTTCACAAGAGCCTGCCACCTGTCCCTATCCTGAGCCAGTTCAGTTCATACCTCCCCCCCCCCCCAAACCCATTTCTTGGAGATCCATTTTTAATATTATACCGTTGATGCCCGTGTTTTCCAAGTGGTCTCTTTCCCTCATGTTTCCCCAATAAAACCTTGTGTGCATCTCCTCTATATATGTCACATGCCCTGGCCCTCATGTTCTTGAATTTTATATACTTTGCTAATACATTCGTGGCAATTATATTTCAGAGCATATTTATGAATGACACCAGTTTATCAGCAATGACTGCATGATTAGGCTTAATTACTCATCCTAAAACTTCCAGGCATAAGTTACAGGATTAATACAGAGTGAGCCAAAAGTCACTGTGCACTTAACATTAGCTACTGCTTATGTATTTATTTATTTATTGTATATTTAATGACTGTAGACTCATGTCTACAAGCACATAGGGCCATTTCCAGTATTTGTTGTAACAAGTATGAGAAATGTGAACCACATAATGAGGAGCTTAATGATCTGTACTTCTCACACAGTATTGTTTGGGTGATAAAATTGAGAAGAATGAGATGGGTGGGGCATGTAGCGCATATGGGAGACAGGAGAGGCGTATACAGGGTACTGATGGGTAAACTTGAAGGAAAGAGTCTACTTGGGAGACCGAGGCATAGATGGGAGGATAATATTAAGATGGATCTTCAGGAAGTGGGGTTATGGACTGGATCAAGCTGGCTCAGGATAGGGAAAGGTGGCTAGCACTTTTGAATGTGGTAGCGAACCTTCGGGTTCCATAAAATGCGGGAAGTTTCTTTAGCTGCAAACCAGTTAGCTTCTAAAGAAGGTCTCTGCTCCATGGAGTAAGAAAGTAATTTGAGAAATGTATTTTTATTAATATGCAAGGGCCTCTCTATATACACTCATTGTTTGCAGTAGGTGCACAGTGACTTTTGGTACACACACTATCTTATAAGCAGAATATAACAGGCTGTATTCTACTTTCTTCTTATTATCTAATGAAAAAACAATTTGTTCTGCAGTAATATCTTTCTCTGACATTACAAACAACTGAATGCCAAACTGGAAAAGTGCGTCTTTTATAATTAAGAAGTTCTGTAACATTCTGAGGGAGTTCATTTTGAATCACCAAACAGTGACCAGCTCAGGACAGTACAAGTTTTCATTATCTGTGATTTGCAGCTGTCTTAGATTGACTGAAAATGCTAGCAGCTGTTCCGATCCCTGGAATTTACAGCACTAACACTTTTAGGATGAGCTTTGATGCTCAGTGGCTTAAGTGACATCACAGGGGATTTAAGCCATGAGAACTGGCACATCTAAGCAAATATTTACTATATTTACCCAAATGCAAAATGACCGTAATCTAAGAAAATCCTGCAAAAATAAAATGTTACAATTGATTTCATACTCTTAATACACAGAACATGTCAGATTCTATCTACTTTACCCACCAGTGTCACTGTCTCCATCTTCACAGTCTGTACCTTCATCTTTCTCACACTCTTAACATTCCCATCCTCTTCACTGCCATTCCACAACAAATCATGAATCTCTACTTTGCATTTGATGATATACAACACACTGTAACACCGTTCAGTCACTTCTGGTGAGATGCACTGCCATGCTCTGATCCATATTGACTGAATTATACATTTGTATTTCTTGGTTTATGAACTTACTTGAATACATGAAGGTTCACAATTTTCTCCACAGACAGTCTGTGGTATAATTTTAAATATGTGTGTTCTGGGTTTATGTGTTGTTTACGTGGTCTGATCAGTCCAAGTTCTTGACTGGTTTTATGGTTTTTTATTAGCGGATTGGTCCAGGTTTTATTGTTGAATTTTGTGGTTAAAATTATAATTTTTCAATAGCCATTTTCTTGTTACTACCCTTGGATGAGATCTGTTCTCAGGTGCATATCTTAACAAGTTTCCTGTTTCAATGGTGCCCAGTGACTGAGAATAGTTCATCTGTGGGTTCAAAAGGGTTATGTACTACTTTGCCTGAAGACTGAAACAGAGCTGGTTTCCAAAATGTCGCTAAATTTAAAAAATGAGACAATGGACAAGGTCCCAAAAAAGAAGACTGTTTCAGTTACCTTTAGTCATGCTGTATTCTCTCTTTTGTCCACATATGGTGATTTGGTGATGCAGGACATGGTCTGGTTTGGTGCTTCATATGCAAATTTAAGACAACTTCACATACAAAAGCACCAAATTCAAGTTAAAAAAACTTGTCTTACATTAGAGTAGATATGGTATTTTGGTAATATAGAGCACCCTGTATTTGTATTTGGAAAGATGTGAGTAGGGGTTAGTACTGGGAAAATTATTATGTAAATGGAACTTGCCAATTATATCTGTGATCAGGAGAGAAGTCTGTCACTAGCTGGTAGCAATGCATTGGGGGTGAGGTGTTGAATAGTTTTATATGTATAGATATTGTTTATGTAATGCATTTGTGTAAACTTGGCACGTCTGTCAGTTAAGACATATATAATAAATACGGCAGATAATACCTAATGTCACATAACTTCCTAGAACATAATATTCGGCATATCATAATTAAATCACCATTTTCCAAATCTTTAAAAATATTACCTCCACTTGTATCGCATACATCAAGTGTGGACAGAAATTTCTGTGGATATGCAATGTAGAATACTCTTGTTGAAGTTTCCACTGCTTATTGATCCTGGATAATAATATTTTTGTACACATTATTTCAATGCACATGCAAATAGTGGAATGTACTTTTATTTCTATTATGGACTTTGGATTTCAATTACAGTATCAGTAAGACATATTAGGTTGAAAAATCACAAGCTCTTTAAGTATCTGCCTTTCTAATATGTATTATAGTGGTCACCATGGTCAGTGTCTGGATGCTTGTTCAAATTGATGTACTTCATGTCTGTTTCCCGGTTCTACCCACCCTTCTAACTGCTACATTAACCCGAGCTTAAAAAACACACACTTTTGGCTACTTGATGGCTGCTTCTAACTTCAACCTGTATTACACATGACAACATCGCATTTAACTTTGAACGATGACCACGTTTGCATATGCCAATTCATGTAAAAAAAAAAAACCCTAGAAATTCATTTTACATGTTTAGGCAACAAGGAAATGTATTGCATTTTTCAGTCACACTGCATAATCTCCTTATTTCCCACAAAATTCCATTTTATAATTTTATCTTTTTCTGTTCCAATAATACTTTCTCCATGGCAAATGGGTCCCTGTTACCACCGCGTGGTTCATCCTCTTGTTGCGGTTGGAGGAATGGCCTCCAATATCAAAGGTAGTTGCAAATATATTGAATAGGCAATCACAGTGCCGACAAGGGATGCTCCTCCAGGCTGGGATTTGGACAAGATGCTAACAACTCCTTACCGTAAAAGACTGCCATGTCACGAAACATTCACATTTGCCTCAGGATCCTTTGGTACAACCTCAGTAATGGAAAAGGGACAGGAGACTTGGCATGTGGAATGTGAGGAGCCTGTATAGGTCAAGGAATAAATTATATTTAGTGGGTGTACAGGAGGTTAGGTGGGACAAAGGAGGCACTTTAAAAAGGGGATTATTTCTTTATATGGAAAAGGAAATGAAAATTATCACTTGCTAACAGGACTTCTGTACACCACAGAATAGAATCAACATTTAATAGAGTAGAATTGGTTAGGGATAGGATGCCATATAGTCCTAAGAGGTCGCTGGTGTAATATCATTGTTCTGAATGTGCATGCACCAACTGAGGAGGAAAATGATGACTCAATGGACAGCTTTTATGAGGAATTAGAGAAAGTTTTTCAGTTTTCCTAAATACCATGTGGAAATTCTCGTAAGATATTTTAATGCAAAAATGGCAAGACAGGATATTTTCAAACCAACAAGTGGGAATGATAGTCTACATCAGGATAGTAATGATAATGGTGTTTGAATAATAAACTCCGCCACATCAAAAAATCTAGTTGTTCAGAGCAGTGTTCCTGCTCTGAAACAGTTGTACACCTGGACTTCTCCTGGTGGGAAGACGCACAATGATATTGATCACATATTGATAGATAGGAGACGGTATTCAAGTACACTCGATGTACAATCTTTCAGGGGAGCTGACGATACTGATCTCTATCTGGTATCTGGACAAAAGTTTAGGAAAGACTGGCTGAATGTAAACAAGCAGCACAGAAGTTTGATGTGAAGAAATTTAATCTCAAGATGCTAAGTGAGCTGGAGATTAGGAAAACAGAATCACATGAAGATGCCAAACAGGTTTGCAGCTTTGAAGAATGTACATGATAGCGTGGACATAAACAAAGCTAAGGGAAAAATTAAGGAGAATAACAAAATCTTGGCAAAAGACAGTCTAGGTCTGTATGAAAGAAAGCAGCATACAGCATGGTTTGATGACGAACTTTCAAATTTTTTAGATCAAAGGAAGCAGGCTAAAATGCATTGATTGCAGGATCCAAACCAAAGCAAAGCAGATGGTCTAAACAATGTAAGAAGTGAAGCTAGTAGGCATTTCATGAACAAAAAGAAGGAATATCTTAAAGCTAGAACTGATGACCTTGATACTAACAGTAGGACCATGAATATCAGAGACTTGTATAGGCACATCAATGACTAAAAAGGGTTACCTGCATAGAACTAGTATAGTAAAAGATGAGAAGGTTGATTTGGTTACAGAGTCCCACAGTACTTTGGCTAATAGGAAGAAATCATTCTCTCAGCTATTGAATGTACATAGAGTTAATGACGTTAGGCAAGCTGTAATATAGACAGCAGAGCCACTTGTGCCTAAGAACAGTTCCTTTAAGGTTGAGATAACTATTGAAAAGCTAAAGAGACACAAATCATCAGGTGTCGATCAAATCCCAGCAGAAAAGCAGGAGGTACAACAATTTGCTCCGAGATCCATAAACCTATTTATTCTATTTGGAATAAGGCGTAATTGCCTAAGGAGTAGAAGGCATTAATCATCGTAAGTATCTATGAGAAAGGCGGTAAAACAGATTGTAGTAATTACAGAGGCATAGCACTTTGCCAACCATGTACTAAACTTCATCCACAAACCTGCGGTCAAGGTTAACTCCATATACAGAGGAAATTACTGGGGATCATCAGTGTGGATTTCGATGCAACAGGTCAGCTGCTGATCATATATTCTGCATTCGTCAAATACTTGAGAAAAAATGGGAATATAATGAAGCAGTGCATCAGCTATTTGTAGACTTCAAGATAGCTTATGATTCAGTTAGGAGGGAGGTCTTGTATAATATTCTCATTGAGTTTGGTATCCCCATGGAATTGGTAAGGCTAATAAAATAAGTGTCTGAATGAAACCTTTAGCAGAGTCTGGGTAATTTGTCTGACACGTGTCCTTTTAAGAATTGTTTAAAACAAGACGCTTTATTGCCACTGCTTTTCAACTTTGCTTTAGAATATGCCTTTAGGGGGATTCGGGTAAAGCAGGAGGGTTAGAAATTAAATGGTACACATCAGCTAGTGGCTTATGCTGATGTTGATATATGGGTGGAAGCATATATACAATAAAGAAAAACACAGAACCTTCATTCATCGGTAGTAGGAGACTGGTCCAGAAGAAAATGCTGAGAACACTAAGAATACTGCCATGACTCAACACTTGGATGCAGGACAAATTACAACATACTGACATGTAATAAATCCTTCAAAAGGGTGGAAAAGTCGAGATATTTGGGAACAACCCTAATAAATCGCTTCGATTCTTGAAGAAATTAAGAGCATACTGAAGTTGGGGAATGCTACCTATCATTTGCTGCAACATCTTTTTTATTCCAGTTTCCTATTAAAAAATATACAGATTAAGATATACAGAAATATACTTTTGCCTGTTGTTATGTATGGGTGTGAAACTTGGTCATTCATATTGAGGGAGAAATGCAGGCTGAGGGTGTTGAGAATATTTGGATGTAAGAGGGACAAGGTAAGAGGGGATTGGAGGAAACTACATAATGAGGAGCTTAATGATCTGTTAATGATAATGTTCTGGTGATAAAATCGAGAATAAGATGGGCAGGGTATGTAGCATGTATGGGGGAGGGGAGAGGAGAGGTGTATACAGGGTTTCGGTGGGAAAACCTGAGAGAACGAGACCTAGGCATAGATGGGAGGATAACATGAAGATGGATCTTCAGGAAGTGGAATATGGGTGTATGGATTGGTTCGAGTTGGCTCAGGATAGGGACAAGTGGCAGGAACTTGTGAATGCAGAAATGAACTTTTTCGTTTCATAAAATATGGAGAATTTTTTGACTAACTGAGAACCTGTTAGTTTCTCATGGACTCTGTCCCATGGAATTAGTTAGTTACTTAGTTATTCTCTCTCATAAACCATACTTTAAACTTTAAATATCAACCCGGTTATTTGAACGTTAAATGTAACCCTTTTAATCCAAAAAGGAAAACAGTGTTTTGCAGTGGGCATTTAAATGAATAGCGCACTGGTCACAGCAGAAACCTTGCATTTTAAAGGCCATATACTAACAGTTTAATAAGCAGAGACTCTGAGCATGATGTTTATCTACTGCTTATCTGTTTGGTCTTTGGTCTGCCCTTATACATTTATACTTAAATCTAACGTGCAAGTATAAAAACACATGCATCTGCATTTGGAAGGGACTTCTTTCACCTACACAGTTACAAAACAAGCTGCACCAACTTTATTGGCTGAGTCATGTGACCTGGTACAGAACAACACTGGCCAACCACATTACAGGTAAGTGTATATTTAAAAAACTGGGTAAACTGAAATTACATAATGTGAAGCTCAATTTTTTGGTACCCAGCACTTTCTGGTAACAAGATTTTACTGCATCTCTACCCTTTATACTGCCTACTGTGACTGCAAAACTTCTGTTTTCCAGATTTATGGACAATATTAGCTTCCACTTCTGCATGCATGTCTGCTCCTTGTGAAGCTCAATTTTTTGGTACCCAGCACTTTCAGGTAACAAGATTTTACTGCATCTCTACCCTTTATACTGCCTACTGTGACTGCAAAACTTCTGTTTTCCAGATTTATGGACAATATTAGCTTCCACCTCTGCATGCATGTCTGCTTCCTTGCAATACTGATAGCAAAATCACTTTGAGAATTCTGTAGGTAAATTTTGGTATAAGCAGATTCAGTGACACCTGAACCCTTGAACTGTATGAAGCGGGTACAACATGGCCTGCTGCTAGGAAGGCCATAGCTACTGTGTAACTCCACCACAGATGACATCGCACCAAATTGTCTAAACATAAGTACAAGCATTATATTTCAAAGTATATTTACTGTATACCAATTAACCACAAATAAAGCACAGTCTACTTCACAGAAATATTCTGGTGAGAAATTATCTGTTTGCTCTTCTGTACCTTTGACTTCTTCTTAGCCAGCTTGGTTGAAACTGTCTTCATTTGCTCATTTTTCTTTCCCTTATTAACCTTTTTGTGAACAGACTCTCTGTTTGGTATACTGAGACCTCCAGCTGACTCAGTCATGTTTTTCCTGGATAGCTTATATTTCTGCAATATTTTAGTACAAACAATTAATATTACTCAAAACTTTGAGCACAATTGTAAAACACCACAACCCAGTGCTTAGATAAAGGGTATTTATATAGTAGACTGCACTACAGAAGAGTAAGCTCACCACAACCTAACAATCAGACCATATGTATTTGTAGTTTTGGCAGACTTCAAGCCTGCGCAATTCTGGGGCTTTATGCAGTGCAGATTGGTGGTTGATTTACTGACATTTCCAAGCAACCTACTGGCATTCAAGGTCAAGCTTGACCTTTTAAAATGGGATGGATAGGTTGTCCAGAAACAACAGTAACCAACTACCAATCTGCACTGTGTAAAATCACTGTGTAAAATCCCAGAACAGTGCAAATCTCATAAAGATAGGTAGAGCAAAGTCAGACACAACTTGTGGATATTTTATTGCTAAGGAACTTTGTTCACATAGCGTATCTTAGGAACAACTACTTGTTTTAGCCATTTTCTAGGCCATCATCAACTATAAAATATACAATATGCACGTTGTATAGTTGCCTTGTATAGGATATATGATCAACCTGATGATGTTCTGGAAAAAGCCCGAAACATGTAGTTGTTCCTAAATTATGCTATGTGAATAATGCTTCTTAGCAATAATATATCCACAAGTTGTGTTCGACTTTGCTCTACCTATCTTTATGATTGTATCCAGCACAACGGGGATGGGATGGCTCACTTAAAAGTGCAAATTTCATTTACACAGTGGTGACAAAAATGCATTTTGTTGGTTTAAAATATAGAATGTGAGAAAACGCACGGTACGACTAACATAAAACTTACAGTGGCAAAAGCCTGAAACCACGTGTTTGGTAGACTCTGACAGTACAGTGTCTACAAAGCCTGTGACTTAAAAACGATAACTATGGTAGAATTTTGTTTCTGCAATAATACCAAGTAAGTCAAATTCACACCTCACTGTAATAAAGTTTGTTGTATTTTAAATACTTGATGTTCCTTACTGACAGCCCTTATGTGGTATGCAGTGTGGTAAAAGACCTTACAGTTTCATGAATTTTGTGGCTAGTTACCGACCACTTATCATAAAGGCCCAGATTCAATCCCAGGCAAGTCCATGTGTGATTTGTGGTGGGCAAACTGGCTCTAGGACATGTGTTTCTCAGAGTATTTTGGTTTTTCCTGCCAATATTACTCCATTATACAGGGCGTTTCATAATGTTCTCCATGATTACAAACATTTATAACAAGGAAACCAAAGGACCTACCTTAATGGAACTGTTCACAGCCACAGGAAAACAGAAAAAGTTTTTTTTTTGACAACTATAGATGTTCGACGTGTGCACCATGGGTGATACGGCACACATCAATATAATATTGAAGTTCTTCAGCAGTTAGTGGGCAACCACTTGAATTCTGCTTGCACAGACACCCCGTTGCAGTAAATTGTTTATACCACGCACGAATGGTCATCTGCAGGAGGGTCCTTTTCGTACTTTGCATGAAATGCATGTTGCACAGTAACTGCAGACTTACTCGTGTGACATTCCAACACACAAAACGACTTCTCCCCCAGAACAGCCATTTTCTCACTACATACACTCGCGTCGCCTAGCAGCAGAAATGTGAATTACAATGAAAAACAACTTACTGGGAAAAAAAAAAATTTGAGTCATTCCTTCTATCTGTACAGGTTTCATAAATATGAGTCCTACGGTTTTCCTATAATAAATTTTTGTAATCCGTAAGTACATTATGAAACGCCCTGTATAATCCATGCAAATAACAGCACTGTTAAACAACAGAATTAAAAATATTTTGTCATCTACCTATATCAGTATCTTGGTCTCCCACGCCTGCTCTTGGTATTTCGGCATGCCCACTTTAAAGCTAATACATAATCACAAACTGCCTGTAGGTAACAATGAATTTCTAGTTAAAGTCATAATTCAAAAATTTATTACCTTGGAGTCTGGCTGTGACTTCTCCATCACTTTTAATGCAACATGATTCATATGTTTTTTCTGATTTCTGATTGTTGCAGTTTTTTCTTTTGTTTCCTTCTCTTTCTTCTTCTTTCTCTTGACAATTTTTTGTTTCTTTTCCTCAGGCTCTTCCCCTCCATTATTAGTCTGTGAATCAAACAATAAATAAATACATTAAACTTACACAAACATATAAGAATATCACTTTCAGATTCATGTACACAACCTTTACTCAATTTTATCACTAAAAACATCAAGCATTATAACGTCAGTCCATTATCACTTCAATTTATCAACCAACCAATGCACATATAATTTCACACAAAACACTTTTAAAACACTTTAAAACACTCCGACATGTTTCAATCTTGTCAGATCATCATCAGGGACCTTAGTTCCTTGCTAAAGTTATATTATAGCATTCACAATTTAGTTCTTCTTCTTCTCCTTCTTTTGTTGGCGTTACAACCCACTATGGGTTTTAGCCTTCTCAGTGATTTTCTTCCATTCTGTCCTTTCCTTACTCAGTTTTCTCCACCCTCTTATTCCCATCGTCTTGATATCTTCCTCAATGTCTTCAATCCATCTTTTCCTTGGTCTTCCTCTGATTCTCCTGCCCATTGGTTTCCATTCTAGTATTCTCCTAGGCATTCTCATTCCATCCATCTGCATCACGTGTCCTAGCCAGGCTATTCTTCTGCTTTTTATGAATCTTACTATGTCTGCATTTCCTATGAGTTCGTTCAGTTCATGGTTCTTTCTGATTCTCCAGAATCCATTTTCATCTTGTACTGGGCCA
>Ga0123354_10005647_pt1 | contig 18270 bp, 26 predicted proteins | sample TergutLab28metaG_2_FD_97872 | JGI IMG/M metagenome (GOLD analysis project Ga0123354, IMG submission 97872) | Labiotermes labralis P4 segment gut microbial communities from Petit-Saut dam, French Guiana - Lab288 P4 | ecosystem: Host-associated > Arthropoda: Insects > Digestive system > Gut ...
ATGTTGCAATGATTTACATAAATTCACTTTCCAGCAACAATTCAAAATTCTGTCACATTTCTTCACGTACTATAATTAATACAGTAAAAAAGTCACCTCCTGCCATCTGAGATCACTCACAGGAACTAAATAACAGCAATGTGACTGACAGACTGAAGGATGTATCGTATAACACAACATGGGAAGAGTTAATATGGGTATGAAACCTGGTCTCTCACTCTGAAGAAAGAAAATACACTGAAGATATCTGACAACACGTGCTGAAGGAATATGTACCAAAAAAAAACAGGACAACAAAAATTACATACACTTCTGACTGCTGGTAGGGAGATTAGACTGAGGAGAATTAGATGGATATAAAATGTAGTATGCAAGGGGTAAGGAATTCATACAACTGCAAGATGAGAAAATCTCAAAGGGAAGAAACAACTTGGAAGAACTAAACACAGATGGAAGACGAAAGATAACTCTGAGCATGAACAAGTAGACTGCTGAGGTTCAGGGATGGCTTTCTATGAAACTCTGGATTCCACAGAGATACAGAATGAATTTCTTGATCACACAACAAACAGGAAACTCACGAAAAAAGACACTGCACTGTGGAATGTAGTACAAACCAAGAGGTAGTTACACAGTCATATTTAACTGTTACAAAACACATGTACATAAATCTTAAGGTCCTCTATGGGAAACAGTAATAGCATTAAATGAAAGGGACAGGAACATGAGCCATCCCTTGCACATTTCCAGCTGGATGAATTGTTCTGCCGTTGTCCATCTCCGGCAGGTGAAAATAAATAGGGCATACAATATGTGCTCCAAATGATGCCATCTCGGCTGCTCAACCAAATGGATGGGACAGAGGAAAAAAGTTCCTGAATTGGCAATAACATTTTGTGAAACACGCTCATCCAACATCTAAGATTCCATTCTCCTGCTTTCATATAAACAAACCAGTGAACATGATTATGACTATCAAAGATAATGCAGACAAAATGTCTCATGCCACTAGCACAACAATGTAAATACGCTTAAACAACAATTTCAACTCATTTCAATAAACAAACATAATCATGCCCTATCAAATACTCTAACTGAACTCTTAATTTACAAACACTGGCTTAACTGCCAAAATCCTGTTTATGATCCCATGTTCAAAGCCCTGTCCAAGGACTTAACTGCAGACCATGGCTTGCTACACCAATGAAGTGTATATTCTCAAAGATGCCACCTACCAATGAGACACAATCCCAGCCTTCAAGTTAAAGAACATAACCTTGACACCTTGGTGACCACAGCATGCACAGAAAGCATGCTGCTGAGATGTTGCGCAGAATGGGTACAGACAATTTCCAACTTATATAAAGGTTACGTTCCTGAAACTGTACGTAACCCGCAATACATTTAAGTCAGAATTGACCTCACCCCTACTCATTTATCACACCTCATCTGTTTTGTATACATTTTTATAGTGTCGGTGTGCACATTTATTATGTTATTTCTATCAGATTTTTATGTGAAACACACAAAGTACAATACATTTTCCAATTATAACTCCGTGGCCTTAGTCCGCATGCGAACTATACCGACAGAGCGGCCGCCGCTGGTCAGCGAAGTTAGTGCCAACTACTAAAAATTAATAATACATTATATTATATATATTAATTAACAATTGTAATATTTTATAAACAATGTCTCCTTAAGTCCAAGTTTATCTAGGTCACTTACTACATGACCCAGAAATTGCCTGTCTAGTATAACTCCACTTACCCGAATTGGGACAGCAAGCCATCCGGACATGCCGAGTATCCGGATAATTGGATTTTTCTTTGAAAATATGCTACATTATCACTCTGAAGTTCAGCTGTTACTATTTACAGTATGTACCTGATTCTAAATCTTTTGACCACGCCTGATTTGAAGTTCTAGAATCCTTAACACTTGTGGGTACACCCACATGGCAGCAACTGCATTACCACACAGAACATATCCCTCCTCTCTCCACTCAATGTACTGCTCCCTTCACTAAGCCAGGCAACGGCTTGCATCAGAGCAAGCGACAAGAGTCTGTAACCTGCTCCGGAGTCAAAATTATGAGAGGCTGTAATCTGCTTTAGCAAAACAGCCCTTCTGAAGTCCTCTCTGCAACTGATGCCCATTCATTGGAACACGCCCAAAACTCTGCCAGCTAACCAATGACACAGGAGGAAAAGCAGGAGCACTGTATAAAAGGAGACTCTCAAACCTACAACCAGCATTCACGGCTCACTACAAGGAGTAGCGTCATCTGACTACACATCAGAAAGGAGTAATCAGTGTGCAGCACGTGAGAAGGGAGTAACGTTTGACTGCACGGCCCCCTGCCCAGCATGGCCAAGCCACTCCGCAGCCCAGCCGAGCCATGCCGCTAGCAGCATCTGGCCTGCCCGGGACTCAGTGACTCCCTCGGCCAGCTCCATGCTGCGCTGTCTGCCAACGATATCCAGCACGGTCACGGGACCTGCCGCTAAACAGTTCAGCCAGCAACCGGACCAGCACCAAGCCAACTTCACCTCACAGCGGCCCTCTAACAAATACTCCGACGCAACAGACACACCTGTAATCATGGCATTTCTGCCGCAACCAATATCACTACTGTACGACTACCAAGACTTCAATAAATATCTGTATATATGTTGGTACTGTAGTTGTTATTCTATGACAACCCTACAGTACCCCACACACTGTACTGTACTTGATCCATTAACCGGTAATTTCAGGGCATGTTACTTTTAAATAGAATTCTCGACAAATTCACCTCAAGGGCCAAGCTAATCCAGATAACCAGAGTTTGGGTAAGTGGAGTTCACTGTACTTACAATGGTGTAAGCCCTTCAAACTCAAGCATTTTCAGTGATCTGTACTTCCTCCCATCAGTTTTGAGAGATGTACCAAAGACTTCAGACAACCCCAACAGTAGGCACAATTCATCTGCCTTAAGTCCTATGAAAACATATAAACTACATGGCCTACATGGACAGCCAAAAATATACTGACACAAGAAGCCCATAAACACCATCAACATACTATCACCAACTGTTCCCACTACTCTCAGATGCAGCCACAACCATCAGATCCTATTCTTGGCCAACTTTCAAACTCTGTTTCCACTTTACCCAATTTCTGAGCTACCAAATGCCTCTTTATCTTCCTGTATTTATGCTCAAAAATTCCAATCCAGTGCCTCCCTTCCTACTGATCTTTTGTGTTTCTTATCATCACTGATTTCCATTTCCTTCTTTTAATTCACAACAGAATTTCTACCCACACTCTTCTGCTCCAAAGATCATGAGTTCAATTCTACCATCTCACATTTATAATGCTTCAGTACCAGCAGTTTACAGATGTATGTCATTTGAAATTGTCCAGTTGACTTTTCTCCCATATTTCACAGTCATACACAGGGACTGTTTAAAAATTTCCTCGCAGTGTTCACATGTTGATTCTAATTTTTTAATAAATAAAGGTACAATGTAACTGTAATTCCCATGACTGATTCCAATATTAATGAAATAAAAAATATCGCTATATGACAACATGAACACAGGCAGAACATCTTCACCTCCTCATTCAAAAAATCTTTCACTCTACTAATGTTCGTATAATTGCAAGAAACAACAGGCTTTTGTGAACCCAGTAACAAAACTTCAGGTTCCAAATAAGGAAAGGAATTTCTTTAGCAGCACAGTGACTTTGCTTCTAAAGTACATCTTACCATTGTGGATACAGTTACTATATTTCCCGGTGCATAAGACAAAGTCTTATTCTTCACCAGCAAACCTTGTACACCATGAAATACAGTAGTTAACCACAAATAAAAAGATATGTCAAACTGTTAGGGATTGGAATCTTCAGAGTAAGAGATTTTATTAGGATAAAACACATGTGTCACTTCCAAGAAATTTCAGTCCAGAAAACTGTGGCTCAAGAAAAAGCAATTTGTAATTCTGACTTCACATTTAAAAACAAAATGGTTGAACTATTAATGAACAATTTGGCACACTTTCATTTTACATGAAATGAGATGACATGTAATCCTCCAAATGCACATCCATTCCTACATTAACTCCATGAAGTCTTACTGCAAAACATATAAAAATAATATTATCCATCTGGAAAAGTTCGGCATGAAAACATAATTTTATAAACCTGACTGTGAAGGACTTTATGCTCACCCACTTCCAACCGGCTTGAACATTTTCCATTGCAATGGCAACATGCATTATGCCTTACCTGATGTTCTTGTAACAAACCAACAATAGTAAGAGAACACACTGCATCCTACAAGACATAGAGTTGCATGTGGCATCTTCCACATGCATGCTAAGAAACCTTGTTACAGTGGGTCCCAAGCTACTTTCACCCTCCCCTAATGTAAAGAAGATCTGAACTACCATGAGACAACAAAACCAGACATTTCAATACAACATGCAGCCATTACAAACTATTTTCCAAAATAAAGAATCAGCCACACCAAACAAATGTATTTTCGATTACCATCGTTTCTGATTATTCACATAGCTTCTCCCTCTCATTAGCCCAGATAAATAAGATTCTACTCTAAATGAATATGACACTCCTCATTCCTTAGGGACACACATATGCCTGCATCATACCATAACATAAGTACCAGTTACACATTTGTATATGATCCTGTTCACTGTAAGTATATGAAATGGTTTGCTCACCTTACCTCATATCTGTCATTACACATATCACAGAAATAATGTACCAGTACTTCATTCTAAAATTAAAATATCATAGCTCTATACCTGAGACCTTCATTAAGCTGCTAACATTCTGAACTTCTTGCAAAAACTGTAAAAAGTCCATGTTACTCATTGATGAATGATCAGCCATTCACCAAGTGAGCCTGTAACTATACTGCTCATCTTCAGTAAGTGACAAGTGAGATGCAATCTTCATTCAGCATTGGGATCAAAAAACAATGCTGTGATTGCAAATAACAGGAATACTCCTCCACCAATCAAGGTCACTGAAAAAGAAAGAAAATGCATATTTAATGTTAAACTCACACCCACAGCTCACAACAGATTATGTGAAAACAGAGTAGTCAAAAGGATATACGATGGCCTTTGTGCTTCAGGGATGTTACGTGGTGTAGGTTGGTAGTTGGTGTACACGATCGCCCTATGTGCATCGTATGCCCTGACATGGTCAGTATGGTAGGTGAACCTTCTTAAGGGATACAGGTGGGGTTCAACAAATTGGATAAAGCCCTCACTATTTTCTTATTTATTTATTTGCCTGTATCTGAGGTGCAAACTTTGCTCTTGTCCAGTTAAACAAAAATCATATGCTAAACAAAACCAAGTGACTTCATTCCAGAACTAGTAACCTGTGCTTTAGGAGACCTCACTATGCACCACCTTGCTTACACCACTCACTTACTTACTTACTTGACTGCCAGAATCCAACTTTCATGGCCAGTATGAAAATTCTTTTTATTTGTTTATTTTGATCTTGGATGGAAGGTTTGTTTGTGCTAGGCTATTGCTCTTTGTCCGCTGCTAAAAGGCTTTCCCAATCTAAGATCTCTGTATCCAACCCTTCCTACCTATCACTAACGGTTCCTTGGATGGAAGTTGACAGTGAAATTTATGACAGATGGCTCTGAACCGCCCATAACTGAAGCCAGCAATCGGTCTACCTGATGTACCAAAATCGTTCGGCTACATTAGTTACTGATTTTCAGGACAACCTATCAATGCCATCTTCAAGAGTCAAGCAGTTCTCCTGGAACAACAGGTTGCCTCAAGAACTCAGTAACCAACTACCAACCCGTGCCACGTAACATCCCAAAGAACAAAGGCCTTCCCTACACCACGGTGCAAGCCTAAAATCTCGCAAAATATTTGAACCTAAGAGGGACAAACTAACAGAAAGTTGGAGAAATATTCACAATGAGGAGCATCCCCAAACAGTATCAGGGCGATCATATCAAAGAGGAGGAAATGCGTGTGACATTTAGCACATATAAAGATATGACAAATGTACACAAAATATTCATCAGAACACATGCTAGGAAGAGACCACATGTGTGATCTAGATATAGACAGGAGGATAATATTAAAGTGAATCTTAAACAGACAGAGTGTGAGGAATGTGTCCAATGGTAAAGCATCTGAACATGGCGATGTATGTCTCAATTCTACACAAGGTGGAGAATTTCCTGACAAGCTGACAGAGTGCATGATTTCAAGCTTCCACCACAAAGCTGATGCGAACTGCGCCCTTTTCAGATGTTTCACAGCGAGTAGTGGTAATTCCTTACCAACAATGGGATTCTTAGTTTTTTGACCTTTGAAGATGGGACCAATAGGTCGTCCTGAACCATCAATACAGAATTCCCACTTCATGCGGCATAATAGCCCAAAGAAGTGCAGTTCTCAAGCTAAGAGACTACTAACTGATCAAAAAGAATGTGCTCTTATGGAGTTAGTAAACGAGACTACAACAAAATGTAGCAATGTAAATCCTGCATTGTACTTTGGGAGCCCCAAATTTGAATCTCAGCCCAGATGACAGCTACCATGTTAGGTTTTCATTATATTCCCCAGACCTTCCATGTAATGCCAGAAAGGCTTCTTGAAACAGGCCATGCGCTCTTCCATTCTAACCTACACAATTCACTACTACAAGCTTCCTGTCTTTTGATATGGTATAATCTTGCACATGCTAAACATCATTAACTTTACATATGCACAGAAATCAGCAACAAAAGTCGCCTCCAGTAGGACATTCACGATGATATGGTACACGAGATGTGGAAAACTGATGCAAATATTTTCTGTGGCCCTCGTCACTGATGCAGCAAATGGCTATATTAGGTATGCATTACGTGACACAAATGGGGCACGTACAAAGCAGCAAAATGGCATTAGATATTACCATTCAATAACTAGGTCCACATCACTTGAAGAACTCATTCCAATTATTTTCCAGCAAACTGATCGATCCCCAGACCAGCAAAACGGATGTGGCCTACTGATAATCAAAACTGGTTTATGTAAATATAAAATTGGATTGCAAAAATCCTAGATGCCAGATCACCCAGGCAACTAAATTTTACACAGTGGAACCTAAAATTTATGGGTGTTCGATGCTTCTTGTCACCAGTCTGGCACCTACAATTTTGACGTGGCTCCTAGATTTTTGAAAATCTGTTCACCCTTCAATCTTGAACAAAAAAGGGGGTAATAGGAAAAGTCAAAACTGAACACACACTGAAGCATACCATAATTAAACTCAAATTTAATGGGAAAAGTGATGTTTGCCATGAAGTGATTAGTTTGAAACCACAATCACAATCTTCAAGAGTCCAGAGGTCCTAAAAGAATCTTCCTTCTTCTTGTCCTCCTTCTCCTCCCTCTTCCTCTTCTTCTTCTTCTTCTTCTTTATCCTCCTCCTCCTCCTCCTCAGACCTCTACACCCTTGAAGATGAAGGCACTATGTTCCTTTGGAAAGTCAGGACCCCAACTGCCAAGTGCCATGGGATCAGATCCCAGAAGAATGAATTCTTCATGCACACTGCCATGAAAACCTCAAGACTCTAAAATGGACGAACTTATTAATTTAATTATTAATACTGTTTCCTAACTGAAGCTTACCACTTGCCTTCATCTAGTGCCAAAGTTAAGAATGAATGCACTGATACTCCACTCCTCCATTTGCCCCCCGTGGCATTCACAAGGAAAATTTTACATCAAATATTTGTAACTTATAAACGCTGGACAAAAATTATTAAACCTGAAAGCAGGTTTAGTGTACAAATTTATTTTATTTATTTATTTACAGTGTCTGTAAAAATACTGATGAAGTGACTGAGGATATGGCAAGATACCTGTTCGGACAGATATCCTCTGAGCTATTATTCGACCACCCACAACTGCAAGTCCTGTACACAAGGCATGACCAAGGAAACCTCCAATTGAGACACCTATCACATCCTGCAACAAAGAGAGAACCCAAAACATTAGGCTTTCCTCCTGTATGTAACTCTGGAGACTAGACTGGACAGAGTACAAAGATTAAGACAGCAAATGGCAAACAAAAATACTATAAGGTCATGCGCCAATATCCCCATGACATCATTTGTACAACTACAAGAAAAGGAAAAGTTACACCTGGGATTATTATGAAAACTAAAACAAACTGAGTGTGTTATCATCACATTACATTAAAACAATTTTCTGTCCCAAAAACAACACATTGGTAGATTATATGTTCATAAACACATCTAATATGGGGCCCAGTTTTTCCAAAAATCTAGAAGCCACCTCCAAATTCTAAGTGCCATTAAGTGTGACATAAAGCAAGCTCCACAAAAACCCACAATTCTTGGGTGACCTTTCTACTTGATGCACATGAACTGATGTACATTTTTGTTCGGGAGCCCAAAAAAAACTGCAGTGATTATGCTTAAAATATCAGGCGCCATCCTACAAAAATTAGTCACCCAAGCATCCACGCACCTGTGAATTGTGCACCCCTGATCGACTATTTTATTAAATATAAAATTCAAATACACTTGCATATTTAACTTGAACCCTTCGCAGACATCCCTGGCTGATCAGTGTCCATACAGTATAAGGCATATATCGTCTTGGATCATCCAAAAGCTTGGGTCAGAGGTTTGAATTTTGCTCAAAGCATGATTGTATTTCCTGCGCTGTTCTGAGTAAGGTCTCATAGTGGACAGGCGGGTATTTTGAGAGCTATTAAGTGCAGGATATGGGTTGCTACCTGGAAGATTACCGGGCTCAGGCAGGTAACTGGGCCACGAGGTTTCCATGGCGGTCAGTGGTAGGTCATGTCGGAATGAGAGGAGGAAAAATTTATACTGGGCCAATGATTCTGTGTACTGTGGTACTAGCAAATTTATTTATTATTGGAGGAGTGCAGCTAAACCCTGAACCTGTAGAAAGCATTGCGCAAGTATTGTGTAGTGGCTGCGACAGAAACTTAAAGTCCGGAACTCAATGTGAACCGTGTGGCCGGTGGTATCATAACAGCTGTGGAAATGTTAAGTTTCAAGTTGCAGAGAGTGGGAAATGGAACTGAGACAGATGTAGAACTGAGAGACTGTGGGTTTTGGAAGAGAAACTGGGAGATGCTCAAATTCAAATCGAAGAGCTAAAATGGAGAAACAAGGCGCTTGAGGAGCAGTTACTACTGGCGGAAAATGGAAAGGATATTAGAAATGGGGACACAGTGACGGTAGAGCCTGTGGGTGAAAAGTGTTTAGTGCTGGGTGAGTCCATAGTAAGTAACGTTGGAGCAGAAAAATCAAATATGTGGGTCGCGTGTTTTCTGGGAATTTGAGCTGATCAACCATAAAGAGTAATGGAAAGCAGAGACTTAGGACACTCAGATGCTGCTGTGATTCATGTGGGGACAAATGATGTCAGAATACCTAGGAAACTTTACTACATTATGGGAGAAGTGTATGATCTTGTGAACACAGCAAAGACAAAATTCCAAGGCTCCAAACTAGTTCTTAGTGGTGTTTTGAGAAGCAAAGGCATGAAATGGCGGTGCAATGGGGCAGCAAACAACAGACTCAAATGGGCAGCTAGGAATCTAGGAGCTACATACATAGACCCGAATAGTTGGGTTTAAGATGTGGACTATGGTAGGGATGGACTTCATCTAAACAGAAATGGAGCGAGACAACTTGGCGACCTCCACTCCAGAGTATGTAGAATAGACGGCGAAAGTCAGAAGGTGATAAACAACTGACTACACATGGCAGGGAGTGAGTTCAGTGAGGGGATATCAGAAGGATCCAGAAAGAAGGCTAATCAAGAAAATTCTATGTTGGGTTTTGAAGTGGTGGAAGCAGAAGAAAATGCAGAAAAAGATATGAGATAAGACGGGGCATGGGACAAAACCCAAACCACGGTACTGGTGCACAAAAATGAGGGCAAGTCACTGGTTTTGCTACAGGTAAATTGCAGAAGTATTTACAATAAAGCTTTAGAGTTCTGGAATTTAGTTGATACGTATAATCCTGACATTATAATAGGTACGGAGTCACGGCTTAGAGAGGAAATAGGGAACACAGAAATATTTAGGCCGGGCTTTACGATTTTTAGAAGAGACAGGCATGACCTGGGTGGGGTGTGTTTACCTGTGTTAAAAATAATATTGCCTGCTCGGAGCTATGGGTTGACGACAAGTTTGAGATACTAGCAGTGGAGGTAAAAGGCAGTGACCATAAATGCACGTAGGAAATCGTAGGCATTTACAGAGCCCCAAATGAGAACATACGGGTTACTGAAAGGTTGGCTGCCCAAACAGGTTTTCTGGAAAATTCTATGAAGCAGAGCATTATAGGAGGCGATTTAAACTTACCCCAAGTAGAATGGAAGCGGATTGCAGAAGGTACTAGTGTTACTGAAGCATTTATAAACAGACTGGTGTGGGACATACACTCAGGTGGTTGAAAAACCAACCCAAGTGGATTCTTTACTGGACGACCTTGTATGACCCGAAAGTGCACTCATATCTTGTGGTAAGGTTCAAGGGATCAGTGACCATTGCAGGGTGTTATTAGACGTGGAATGGGTAGAAAACGGTTTTGTGACTCAGGAGAAATGACTAGTACCCGTGTACCACAAAACAAATGTGTTAGTGCTACAAAATTTTTTGGGGATAAATTACCAACATGGGCAAATAATGGTAACTGCGTAGAAGACATACAGAAAAATTTCAGGGCCATAGTTTCTGAGGGTATCAAATGTTTTGTTCCGCATAAAATTCTGAAACGAAATCCGGATCCAGAATACTACAACAATGAAGTGAAGTAACTAAAGGTAAAGGTCAGAAGAGCACACAACATTCTTGAGCTCAGTATTATAAAATGAAGGTAAATCCTGGTCGGAGTTTTTCAGATTTGTAAATAGACGTAAAGGAAACAAGGAAAATATTCCTGCGATCAAAGACTGTAATGGAGGGTTCATCACAGATCCCATAGATAAGGCAAGTAATTTAAACAACTATTATGCTTCTGTCTTCAGCTGCAAATGGGACAACTTGGATATAAATTCAACTCACTCAGATAAATCTTTCACCATTAAAATTAGCATTATTAGGAAGTGGTTAGCAATGTTAGGGAGAAACAAATCAGTAGGACGTGACGCATTCCTGGCGCCATACTGAAAATGGGTGAGGAAGCCATGATTCCACACCTGGCACGATTGCTAGACATAACGATTAACAATGGTACTATACCAAGTGACTGGGAAAAGCCACAGTTGTTCCTATTCACGAAAGAAGCGTTCGTTCGGTAGTCAAAAATTATAGGCCGGTCACTTTAACCTCAGTGGTATGCAAACAAATGGAACACATCATAACAGATTATATAAGATAAGTGTAGGAAGATAGGGATTGGTTATATGAGGGACAACATGGCTTCAGAACGGGATACTCGTCCAAGAGTCAAATAATTACAGTCTGTTAGGACATATCAGACTCCCTAGATGAAGCAGCCAGGCTGGACACGATAACAATAGATTTTTCGAAAGCTTTTGATCTAGTCCCTCATGGCCGGCTGCTGAAAAAAATCGCAACCTCGGGTGTGGATTCAAGGGTGGTCATATGGATTAGGGAATTTCTGATAGATCATTCTCAGAGAGTTAGAGTAGGGAGGCATTATTCAGAGGAAGTTAGAATGACATCAGGTGTACCTCAAGGGAGCGTTCTGGGCCCACTTTTGTTCCTAGCTTACGTAAACGATATTTGGAAGAACATCAAATCAAAAATTAGACTTTTTGCAGATGATTGTATAATTTACACGAAAATATTCAATATCAATGATGTAGAAAAATTACAGACAGATCTGGATAGATTGGGGGATTGGGCAGAAGGAAATTAAATGAAAATAAATCCAAATAAAAGTAAGGCACTAAGCTTCACGAGAGCCCAGGTGAAAGATCCGCTAAGTTATTCCCTTGGGAACGAAAAGATTCCTGAAGCTAGCTGTTGCAAATAATTGGGAATCATCATACGAAGTGATTTAACCTGGGATGATCAGATAAATTACACGGTTCAAAAAGCCTGGAGGGCACTATATTTCATAATGCATCTTGTGAAAAAGGGTAATAAAAATACAAAAAGTTTAGCCTATACGTCACTAGTACGTGGTGTGGCAGAAAAGCAATGAGAATGATTTTCTTTTTACAAATCAAGGTTATCCCCTTCAAAATAGTTCCCTTGGGCAGCTACACAACAATGGAGGCGTTGTTTCCATTGTTCATAGCAGTGCTGGAATACCTTTCAACTTGTCGGTTATGCTGTTCTGGATATTATCCAAAGTACCAAAATGGCGCCCTTTCAAGTGGTTTTTGAGCCGAGGGAATAAAAAGAAGTCACAGGGACTGAGATCCGGCGAATAGGGGGGCTCAGGAACCACAGGAATGCTTTTTTCTGCCAAAAATTCATTGATGGATACTGCCATGTGACATGGGGCGTTGTTGTGGTGCAGCATCCATGTGCGTGCAATGCCTGGTCACACACGTGCCACCCTTTTCCTGAGTCTTTCAAGGACTTCCCGATAAAAAGTTTGATTGACAGTTTGTCCTGGTGGCACAAATTCCTTGTGGAAGATCACCTGACTATCAAAAAAACAAATGAGCATCGATTCAATTTGATGGCACAATGTTGCTCAAACTTTTGCCAGTCCATTTTCGTAACGCACCTCACCAACACAACTTCACTTCAGACACTCTCAACAATCACGTAGCAACTGCATCATGTCCAACTTGTACTGAGTCTACGGCAGGGGTTAACCTAACTGCCATGTGAAGGGGGAGGCAGCAGCATTGTCGGTTTGCGCACAGCGTTGCCAGTCTCATTACGTTTCTACAACACCATGTATGTGCCATTCTCAAATGTGGGGCGGCGTACTGGGATCCCTACGGGGAATGTCAGATAAGTGCTTTAGACCATGTACAAAATAAAGCTGCGAAATTTGCGCATCATTCGGGAGGCTCAGATTGGGAATCTTTGGTGCGGCGCAGGAAGATAGCAAGAATGTGTGCGCTCTACAAAGCGTATACCAGCAAAAGAGTGTGGAGAGTGACAGGGGATAGGTTACAGGCACTAAGCTACTTAAGTAGGGTTGATCATTATTGGAAAATCAGAACAAGAAAACAAAGAATAGATATTGGGAAATACTTTGTGAATAGGTCCATTACCGACAGGAACAAGCTACGTGAAAGGGTGATAGGGACTTCCCACAGTAAAACGCATATTTTCAAAATGAGGGTTAGGAAAGTGAAAACCAGTGAGGGGAAGTGAAAGCAATAAAAAAGTAAAAAGTGAAGGAAAGTGAAGTGAGGGGAAGTAAGTTGTAGATATGAATAGCAGAGTAAAGTGAAGTGAAGGGTTGATAGGATAAGTGAAAAAAAATAATAAAAAATAAAAAGTGAAGTGAAATGGTGAGAGGTTCTTTAAGGCAGTGAAGGGGTTCATTATTTTGGAAATAAGTTTGGAGATGAGAACTGTACTGTATCTAGTTTAGTGATGTGAGGTGAAACAGAACGATAGGAAATGTAAATGTGTTAAGCCAAATGAGAGGGTAGTGAAATGTAAATGAGAGGAAGTGAAGTGTCGATAAGTGTAGTGAAGTGTGGTGAAGTGTAGCGAGGCGTTGCAGTGTAGTGATGGTCTTGGTAATATTATAAGAACATTCTTAGAAGACACATAGACATTATGAAGTTCCTGATTATATATTCTTTAGGTTCTATTCTTTATCAATGTATATATGGTTGTATTCCTGTTTAATACCGTAATTTATGTACCTTCATCATGCCAGCTGGCACTTTTCAGCTACCCTGACTGAGGTTCCTCCATGCTTTTTCCTCAGTTGTAAGGCAAATGCCAGGGTAAAACCCGCAAAGATGGGGTACGGCCCGCACTCTTCCAAACTGTTGTGTTGTTCTATATATTGTTTGTTTTGTGTCATTCTGTGTATTGTTTGTGTAAATGTGTACTGTACTACTGCCACCAGGTAGCTAACCAATTGCAGTTAACAAATATATCATCATATGTATCACTGCAAACAAAGGTTGTAATGACATCTGAACACAGTCTTACCAAATGTCTAAAGATTTACAGTCTGAAAATCAGTTCTGAAATGAAATGGGCCAGAAGCCTAATGAAGAGCTACAATTCTGTCACAGTTAACCACAACTTACCTCTCTGGCTGCAAGTATAATTGTAGTCAACTGGGAACGATCACCCCACTCAGCTAAAAACGTAAGTGTGAAGGCCTGCATAAATACCCTCGATATTAAGGCCAATATGCTTTTTGCTGGTTTTACGGGCCTTCTAATAGTCCCAGGCTCTGGATCTTGAATTGAGGATGATGACATTTCCTTCTCATACTGTAAACAGACAAAATCTTACATTACTCCTCAATTTTAGGACAAACATCAGCATCCTTCATTAACTATTCAACAAAAGCAATCAATACCTCATCCTCTCTCTGCCGCAGATCCGACTGCACCTCTTCAAACTCCTCTTGTCCTCCATTAGGAGACATATAATAACCATCTTTTAACATTTTCAGTCCAAAAATGGCAAAAAGGGCAGTGGAAACATAGTATGTGTAGACACGTGGGATTATGGTTGCCACCCACCCAAAGGTGACTGCAAAAATTAACATGACACAGTTACAAGCAAACAATTCAAATTCCGCAATACACAACAATCAAATAATAGAGCAAATAATGGGGTTACTTATTTCTGCAATGATACTGCTTCTGTCCATCTGATCCTATTTTAAAAATGTGAAAAGTCAGTGAAAGGCAATTAGTACTGAAGAGAAATTAGATTCACAATTAGATGAACCAATCATTGACATGTGCCATCTGACTTGCTCATGATAGCGTACGTACAGTTCATGATAATGCTGACAGAATTAAAGAAAGCATTAGGGGTTTAGATAACATTAAATTCCAACAATCTGAAACTGGGACTGTTTGTTTGTGTAGCAAGTGTACCAAGGTCCTAACGGAATCAACAATGCCAGAAACTATGAATGTAGGTCTCTTACATTTTTATTATATTAAAAATAAATATTGTGTAGAAATGTATGTACACTGTACAGTACCACTAGTGGTACAGTCATACACCGCACACGATGATGATCTCAATCCCCTAACCCCCAGGATACATACTGCTTTAAATCGAAATTTTCTGTTCAATTTGCATGACATTTTTCAGGAATGTAAGCCTGGTGTAAAATGAGGCCTGCTTGTACCAGAAATCTACCTTTTATAAGACCCTCAGTACTTCCATCTTCTCCAACAGTACCGAACCAAACACCAGCCACAGAAGGCTAACTAGTTACTTACAGTTTCTTTACATCAACTTATGACTTTCCATCTTAATATGAGTCAATGGGGCTTACAACTATTTAGAAATATACACTGGTGCTTCACCAGCAAGAAAATATAATGTAAGAGAATTACATAATACTTATAAAAATATGGAAAGATATGTACAAAAAAGTTAATAATCTTCTCTCACTATATAAATTATGAAGTGTTATGTATTTCCCTCTAACTTCATGTATGAATTCTTACCTGACAGAACAGTCATAAGCACCAAGGCAGAAGCAGCTCCAACAAACACTGTAAGACGAGGATGTCGCATTGCCATAATGGCAGCAATAAAGAAAGTTTTATCTCCCAACTCCGACACAATGATGACTGATAAAGACGCAATAAATGCATGAATAAAGCCAAGGTTGCCTTTCTTCTCATTTTCACTTCCAGTATTTGAGTCAGCAGTATCCACAAGATGACTCTTCTATAAATTAACAAGTAGTAATAATAAAATTTCAAAATTTTCACTCATACTACTATGCTGCATGAAATAAATAAAACATCAATACAAACCATCAAAACACAATTTCCACCATACTGATAAAATTACACCCTCTTTGTGTTTTGGCCTTATAAGACCTCAGTGTAGTCTTTTAAGGCCACAAAACAAGGAGTGGTTAATTTTACCAATATAATGAAATATGTGTTTTGATCATTCCCAATGATGTTTCAATTATTTAAAGTAATAATGAAATATTATCTTGCCCACAAACATTACTCATAACATAGATTCAAGGTACTCACAGTGGTGAATATTAGGGAGTTCTGGGGTGCAACACTATATAGTTTGATAGGAGGGTACTATCCCTTCAGAGGAACTTGCTGCCTACTGAATATTGACATAACAGGCTTCTCCAAAACATCTGTATAATATCTGTATACCAAATGAAATGATGCCACACCCAAGAAGTGTGTGATCTAACAATAAATGCTGTATGTTGGCAGTGCTGCATACCATTATCACAGCTTCATTACTGACCATTTGTTATCACTCAATGCCATGTGCTGGCAACACTGCATACCAATATTATCACAGGTTGAAGATGCTCTCATCACTCACTGCTGTGTGTTGGCAATGGGAAGCACGTATGTAATGCCTGAGGGCAACATGGCATACTGTAAACCACCACAATCACAACTTAATTAATGGTGCTGCTACAAAATACAATGTGTTAAATGAAATGATTAAAGGTGTGAAATGGACACCTCTGTACTCTCCAAACTATTTGCAATGGACAAGAAACATTATCAAAACCTGTGTACCAACAGAACACCTCAGGACACTTGTCACTTATTCAGTCTTTAGGAGCATTCGCACAATCATAAAAAGCAACTCTTAGCTTCATCATGTCCATAAGTTTGTCTGTCTTTCTGTTGGCCTGCACTGGATGGATTTTCATGAAAGTTGACATAAGGATTTTAAAAAAATCTGTCAAGAAAATTCAAATATCATTAAAACCTGAAACAAACAATGGGTGCTTTACTGGAAGACCTATGAGTATTTATAATATCTCACTGCATTCTTCTTAGAATGAGATATGCTTCAAATGTTGTAGATATAACCAAACACACATTTTATGTCAAATAACTTCATTTCTGAAAATTGTGCCATTTATGAGATAATGTGGAAAAATGTGGTGTGAATGTGTGCAGTGGAAAAACCATGCAAACAAGCAAGGTGATTATTCTAGGTGACAGCCACATGAAGGGAAATGTTCTGAGAATTGGCAATTATTCAAGTGCAAAATGTGAAGTTGGTGGTTTCACAAAAACATGGTGCTGGCTCGGAAAAAAACTGTGGGAAATACAATAATGGACTCATTCAGACTAATGAAAAACTATGTGTTTGTGCTCAGTGGTGGTGTTAATGATGTCTATAACAATAACTCAAAAAAGGTGGCGTAACAGCTTGTGTAGTTTTTAGAGGACAATGATAATGCAAACATAATAATGATCAGATACTCCGCAGAGATATTACTTTTCAGGGAACTCATACGTGAATAAGGAAATCAAGGAATTTAATTCAAAACTGAAGAAAACTGCAAAATTATTTAATCATGTTAAGATTTTGGAATTCAATTCTAATAGAAACCTTTTCACTCAGCATGGTTTGCATTGGAATGGACTTGTAAAAAGAGCTGTTAGCTAAACAAATGTTTTCTTTAATTTATAAACTAAGTGGAAAGAAAACTGAGGACCCTATTAGTCTAAAATGGAAAATGGAGCTAAAAAGGAAACAGTAATCCCCATAACCATAGCACTTGGATCATCCAAAAACACAACCCAATGCAGTCAACTGTAAAACATCAATTATGACAGAAAGGCCACCTGTCACAAGACAAAACAATTTTTTACGGTGAAAGATATCTTAAGTCTAGAGGAAAGTAACATCAGTAATCAGTATGACAGCTCTATTACTGATTTTTATCCTGATTTTAAGCTTTATTCTCCTTCATATATTAAAGCAAATTCTCCCTTAAAAGACAGTTCCAATAGCCTTGTGGTCACCATCAAAACATAAGAGGCTTAAAGGGAAAAATAAGCCAGTTATCAAATACATTATAGTCTAAGCTCCCACATTTACGATGTATAACTGAGCATCACCTCAAAGATTTGGGAACAGATATGATGTCAATTGAATATTATAAACTTGGTGACAAATTTTGTAGGCATCAATATATAAATAGAGGTGTATATATATATATATATATATATACAGAGTGTCCCAGGAGGAATGTGCCAGACTTCGGGAGGGTGTTCCTTATGTTAAAGTATACCGATATAACCCAAAACACCTATGTCCAAAGTTGAACGG
>Ga0123354_10005649_pt1 | contig 18269 bp, 9 predicted proteins | sample TergutLab28metaG_2_FD_97872 | JGI IMG/M metagenome (GOLD analysis project Ga0123354, IMG submission 97872) | Labiotermes labralis P4 segment gut microbial communities from Petit-Saut dam, French Guiana - Lab288 P4 | ecosystem: Host-associated > Arthropoda: Insects > Digestive system > Gut ...
AATATCTCCGTAACCATTGAACTTTGGATATAGGTGTTTTGGGTTATATCGGTATAGTTTGACCTAAGGAACACTCTCCCGAAGTTAGGTCCTTTCCTCCTGGGACACCCTGTATATATATAACCTAAAAATAATAGTGGATGACTTTCTGCTATGTTTTGCATGTGAAACATCTCTTCTAAGTGTCCAGTAATAATCAGCCAGCATACCGGGATTCCACTTGCCTTGGTACCGCTTTTCCATGGTAGAAATTTCCTGGTGAAATTGCATTCCGTTCTCATTGCTGACTGACCCCAGTTTTCTGGGAAGATGTCTAAGTGAGAGTCTAAGAAATACACCCTTTAAGACATATTACACACTGTAGCTTTTTTAACTGTACAAAATCAGCCACCATATCACGATAGTTTTCTGTCTTATGATCTCCCGGAAAACTGGTAGTGATAGTTTTGAATGAGTTCCATGCTGTTTTTTCTACTTCACTTAACGGGTCTTCAAATTTTACGTTTTGTATTAACTCTCTAACTTGAGGTACAACAAGTACCCCTTGTAATATAAGGAATTACCCAAAAGAAAACATATTACATACAGGACACGGCGAAAGCTTAAAATCGAGAAGTACCCCTTCTTTGGTATTTTTAAAATAGATAAGTCCAACAGTATTTTGATCCATAGTTTTGGGGAATTTTTTAGTCCTAATTTTATTTGCAACGGAGCTAAATAAACTTTTTTTTATGGTTGATTAATTGAGTGTTTACTACATTTTTCAGACCTTGAATAAGCGACTACAACTTATCAAAACGCAGTGCGGCACACCACTAGCAGTGCAATGTTCCTCAAGCACATCTTACTGTTAGGTTCTTGTCCCAACGTGTCAGTACATATCTGAGCTTTCACAGTCTGGCTGTCTGTGATTGGTCGCACATGCCTACTGTCTTTGTAATAACAAAGTTTTATGTCAACACTGTGTTTAGAATAAAACAAAGTGCCTCAGCCATTTTTAAAACATGCAGCTAGCGTGAGACAAAAAATCACATTCGTTAAACCGTATTTTAAAAAATTCTGTCGCACAACATCTGAGGGCGATAGAGCAATTCTAATAACATATTTGAAGGCAGAGTGATAAATTAGTTTTATGTGACAATAATTATGTGTACCAGTGTAATGCGAGTGTATAAGTGTAGCCTTAAGTATCCAGCATGCACTGCGCATGCGCCATATTATATTGTCGTTTGTGGCCTGCCCGGCTCTACAATATATTTCCACAATATCCCAAAAAGCAACATTTTCGAAAACAAAGTTATTGAACATAAAACGAGTATTCTGATTTTCTCTACAGCGTTTGCTTGAAATAGTTTTCATTCTAAGAAGAAATGAGCGAAACATGATCAGAAATGCATATTGGGCTGCACGTGAAGCGCCCGTTATTTTTGTCTGATTTTAATGAGAAATGAATTTTCGAAAAATATTCAAATATCAAATTTCACGAACATCCGTCTAGTGGGAGCCGAGTTGTTCCATGCTGACAGATGGACACATGGATGGACAGAGATGACGAAGCTAATAGTTGCGATTCGCAATTTCGCGAATGTACGTAAAAAAAAAGAAAGCAAGCTTTTTAGATCATCATGCTGTATGTGGGCTTTCCTGTATTTATGTGAAATTCCCCAATTTTAAACTTACTGATTCTCGTGAGAATTTGTATCACAATTATACCACCAGAGGACGTCCCTACACAATTTGTTTCCCCACTATCAGTAACAACAAGGTAGATGAACAAAATCGTACGGTGGGAAAACCGACTCTTTTGGTCTGAAATTGTGCATGATTTTAGACTTTTAAAAATTATGTGACTAATTAAGGTAATATTTTCGAAGAATGTAGAATAACTAAGACAGCGGCTGTGCAGAGTTTACTTAGTTTTTGGTCTGAAAGTGATAAATTTATTATGCCAGGCATGTTGAATTTGGTACATACAGATTATAGACATAACTACACGTAACACAAACGGAATATTTTAATAAAAAATTAAAAACATGGTAATGAAAGAAATTTTCGAGGTTAATCCCCACAAACTTCATGTAGACCCGGTCAGAATCTCTTGTTACGAACGATTACTAATTACTGCATACAAAACAAAATACAGCACCAACAATAGCGGTGTACTGATCGATATGTAGACTGAGTATTGGTATATTATACTCAGATATTTCAAGCAAAGTAACACTGTCTGAATTTGAGTCACTTCGTTAAAGGCCGGAAGGCCGCGAGTTCGATTCTCGATGGGCTCATTAGGATTTTTCGTTGAGTTAATCCTGGTGGCCACACTTTGATCCTGGGGTCGACTCAGTCTCTAACAGAAATGAGTACTAGGAATATTTCCTGGGGGGTAAAGGCGTCCGGTACTTAGGACTCATGACCTTACACCTTCATGTGCCGGTTGTCCGGAAATCTGCGAGTAACAACCTGCTCGAACCCCCAGGGCCTGTCCAGAGCTGCACAGGGATTGCTTCAATACTGTCTACATATTAAGATATGATTTCTTAGTGCTAAAAACGATTAAAATATTTAGTTTCAGTTCAGATAATTTTTGTCTAAGATTTATAATAACACTGTGAAAGTGTCAAATATATTTGATCTAGTGATACCCAATAACTACAGGCCTGTAATCTGTTGCCTGATATTATAAGTGTAACATACTGTTTACAATATTGTGTTAAGTAGAATGAACTCGCTCAGATTACCACTTCTTAAAAATACTTTGATTATAGTCTTATCAACTCTGGTGATGGTTGTAGGCGATTCTCAACACATTAAACAAAAACAACAACAAACTTAAAATAGTGGGCACAGATAATTGTAACTTGAACCTTCAGTTTACGATCTGATGAGTTACAAAAGTATGTTTCGGTAGGTGCCACACTACACTGCATTGTAGCCCAGAATACCACCACATGAATCGTCACTACTAGCTTGGATTGTAGGTTCTATAACAGAAATTTGTATCCATCAGATACAGTGATTATACCACCACGACTGTCGTTCTAGTCTCTCCATTACAAATATATATATATATATATATATATATTTATATATATTCATCACGTGAGATTGACTTTAAGGCAGCACATCAGGTGGGAGTCTGGACAATAAAGACGAACTCTCGGTTTTCATATGTGTCGTCTGTTCATGGAAATTTGTGTGCCAGCATTTAAAGCTGGTTTCTTGAAAAGAAAACCCTGGACAGGTAACAATTATTGCAATAAGTAACATAATTTCGGTAATTGATAAAGACGTCCTGTCCAGGAGGTAAGTGTGTTCACTCAATTAGCACTCTCCAAACCAGCAATAACAACCGTAATCCCAAATGCCTGGCAACCAATAGACAGCACTGACTGTGTAATCCAAGTTTGACCAATGGGAGTGTTTCTTGTGGCATTGCTGCAGGAGGTGGAGACCAAAGAAACGGCCTACCTTCCTACACATGATTATGTCGGTAACCTTTACTGTCATCACTATTCATGCCGACCAATGGGATGTGAGTCTCGACGCACCGTTCACCTACACACAATGCTACCATTCCAGCTTGGCATTAATAAGGCAGGGGGTTGGACATGTAGAAATGGTATTGCACATAATTTCGTAATTACTGAAACAAGATTAAGTGTTCTCTCGGCGGTAAAGAGCAGACAGCGTAAAACTAAGCATTCACATTAATGTAAATCAGAGGCTAAGAATACATGAAGCTTCACTCCACTCCCCCTTATACGTCTTCACAGTGTGTTTATTAGGCACAGGAATAATTTTACCTCATTGAAGTTACCCTGATTTGCTGGCAGTGCTATTGCAGCCACTCTTACACAATACCTGCAACAGACGAATAAATTAATACTTGTAGAAACTTTTCAGTTTCTGCAGCATGCAACAAACCTCTCCTTTTATTCGACATCAAATAATCTCTACAGTTGATAAATGGCACAAGGACGAAAGTTTTAAGCTATGACCAGTAAACGTAGCATATAGTATACTAAACCTATGCAGACATACATAATAAGTTTCCAGAAATATAATGACAAATTATAAAAGACCCTTATTATAACAGTAACATAACGTACATGTACTTACAACTGTAAATAATAACTATATATATATATATATATATGTGTGTGTGTGTGTGTGTGTGTGTAAAATAAGAACCAACAAAATGCACATTAATGTAAAATTAATGTTTTAATGCAATTATAGTGTCTTCGACATGTTTCTAACGTCCAAGTTTTCATCGTCAGGAAGACTTGCACATGCAGTTTCATGGTATTTCTTTCATGTACAAATATAAACAGTCTGGTCGATGGCGGGATGTGCTTGATACTTGTAAAAGCACATCCTATCAACTTACACGTTGCATGATGTATTACAGAATGTTATGCCCTGTCCTTTTTGCAGTATGTAGGCAGACCTTGTAAAAGGTGAGTATTGTCAAAAGTCAAGAAATATTCGCAAGGTGTAACAAAGGCGCCTTCGATCTGTTACTGTCTCAAGATTTTGGATTCGTGAATAATTAAAGAAAACCGTGAAAATGCGATCACTTCTTACGTTTCACACAGCACAAGAATTCGCTGTATCGTAGTAACATGTTTAGGGCAGTTCATAACTGATGGCTTTGTAAAGCTGAGATAATGTAAATGGAAAAATTTACCAACGCGCTTTCTCGACTGTCATTTTTTATCGTCGATTGTTTCTTCGGCCTCAGCTCCTACATCACGGAGAAAACATCCTGTCTCATTTATACAGAACAATAACGAGATTTCATAAATGTCAACAGGTATTTTTGCAACTTATTCGCTGGTATTTCGATTTACAAAACCGTAATAAACCGTCAAATTTGCATAAAATCTCATGTATTAAATTTCATGAAAATGACTCTATCGTCAGTCGCGCTGTTCAATGGGGACAAGCCGTCGGACGGACGGGTGTGTAACGGCTAAGAATTACTTTTCGCGACTGCTTTGTGACAACATCTAAGAAAAGCATTGGTAGAACACACGAAATAGACATTTCTGTCTTTCCCAGTTACGGTTTATCTTTTAAGCAAAACAAGCGAGGAAATAAGATTCAATTCGTAGCCCTGTCAGTTGTGGAGAATTAGTTGCCTTCTCTTTATTTCGAAGACAGCAAGCCTTAAGTAGACCGATAGGCTATTGGGCATGGAATGAGTGTCTAATTTTCTTCTACAACTTTTGTTGCCCAACATATTTTGTTCTGATAAACGACCGTTACCAAGTTTCGCTCAATACACATAGCAATGTACATCGAAAATCTGCAAAAAGATAGTTATTTTCCTAAGTTTATACAAATTTATATTTTGTCGAGAAAATACAGCAAAATTGTCCTATATCAAAATTCATGAAAATGGGTTCAGCGTTTAACATGTTGTGTCATGAGAACAACCGTACAGGCAGATAAATACGGCAAAGCTAAAAAGTTAATTTTATAATCATGCGTTTTAATAAGCAAAAAATGCAAGATTACTGAAAAATTAAGGCAAACCTTACAGTGAGAGAACGTAACAATTGCATCCCCTTCGCGTAGTAAGTTACCTCTTCCTAAGAGATATTACAACACACTACAGCAACTTTTTATGAAGAATGCCAGATCATGAGCAAAATCGTTAAGCTTCCCGTCATGTAATTATTTATATGGACCTCATATTTCGAATGGTTAAATTCGGTACTCTGCTCTGCGACGTGCAGCAAATCAAGGTTCAAAAAACTGTACATTCTGTCATCCGTACTACCAGTATTTGGCGATAAAAATGTTGATTTTTACAAATCGCAGTAACTAATCACTGGGACTTGTTCTACCGTGCACTAATCTCGAAAGGTTTCAAATAAACACTTTTACGTTTCCTTCGGTCTGGCTACATTTTCGCCAACATTTTAAAAACATGCTTCCAATAACTCCTACTGTGCGGCAACTTCTCTAACATATCTGCATTGCAGGTAGTCCAAATAAAGCCAGGTACACTGGGCGATACTTGTGACGTATGGATGGTAAAGGCAGCACTCTTCGTTCTAGTGAGAATTAAAGCACTACCTGAAATATGACGTTTTATTAAACTCATGAAATAATTTAGTATACTACAACGAAGTCTGACAAACACGCTGAGATTCGTTCAAAACTGAGAACTAACAGAAGAATTGTAATTTATGTCGGTGCGAAGGATTGCCACACTATCTGGCAGGTAGCAACCACAGCTACGTCCTAATGGCAGGCTTCGAGGAGGACTTTTGGAGAATTATTCGTATGTACTGCTTGAACGATAGCAACAAAAGTGCATACAATATCGAAATACAATCGGCAGTATCAAAGCTGGAACTTCCAGGCGTGTTCGCCGCAGTATGGTCAAAGAGTTGATGAACGCATTGGAAGCAATCGAGGACAATGCCAGAATATTTGGTAAATACTCATTTCTGTTTCATATTCATTGGGATGTAATATACAACGCTTTAAATTTGCTAATGGTTTGAAATGGACCACTCTTATAAAGTTCAGTGACGCCAATTCCTCAGCCTCCTTTCCGATGGATATGCGGGAGACTTATTCCTACGGTTAAAGTGGCCGGATCATGAACCTTACCACACCCACTTCCCCAACTCGAAAATATTCATGTCCTGGTGCACATTACTTATTCTAGCTAAGTGAATTGTAGGATTCTTAGCTGCATGTCTCTTGTGTTATCATAAATGATAATTGTTGGGAAAGGACGGTCGTTTGTCGAAAATTAGAAAAACGCATTCTCAAAACAAACAATAAAAGTGCAGACACTTTTCAGCAAGTATTGCAGACGGCAATCGTGTACAATTATCCCATTTCTGAATTCATTCAGTGTAACCGCACATACTGCTACGTCATTTCTTTTTGTGGCGCTGCGGCCCAACGCGAGCAATGGCTTCCTCATTCACAGGATTCTAGATCACACACAACGACGCATCACAGTCGGTAGGAATCCTCTGGACGAGTGATCAGTTCTTAGCAGAGGCAACTACCTGACAACACACAACACTCACAACAGACAGACATCCATGACGCTGGCGTGATTCGAGCCCACAAAGTCAGCAGGCGAACGGCCGTACATCTTAGACCGCGCGGCCACTGGGACCGGCTGTTGCTACGTCATTGCTCGCCCACCATCGTGCTGGGACCATTGCCAATAACACTATAATACTGTCCGCATAGTGTGTGTTCGTATGGCCGCAAGTCCGTTGCAAGTGTCATGAAAGTCAACCAGATGATAAAAAACATATTTCAAGTAATAAAATAACAACACAGTTGCTACTCTGCACGTGTGAAAGACGACAGCATTCAAACGCCGATTTTTCCCCCACAAAATATACGCATGCATTCCCTACGATTCTCAGAATTGGTATAGATCTTTTTTTTTTCCTGTAACAACTTTCATCGCAATCGAAATGAAGTGTATTTTCTGTGCGGAAGGAACTTTGATTTTGTTATTTTAACAGTGGTGTAGCGACTGCAGAGATTCTTGAGGGTTGCGTGTGAATTGCGGATGGGTGATGAACTGGTGGATATAGAAATGAAGTTGTGCAGGTTCATTGCTAAGTATCATATAGAATACTGTACACAGGATTGAAATGTGACAGTTTCAGAATTTCGTACCGTTTGTAATGTGCTAAATCCTATGGTATGGAACCCCGCGCCCAACACACAAAATACAAGCCCACTCTTGGCTGGGCGGAGAAAGTAACAGAATAAATAGTTCTATTATTTGTACGCACTCAGTGTTCTGACGCATAAAGGGGTCAAATAAAGAGGGGGAGACGAGTGGCGCTTATGGCAAGTACGAGTGAGAACACAAATGAGAAGAGGATTTTGATGGCTAAGCCTACAGATACGAGATAACTCTGCAAATCTAGACTAGTGCGAGGATAATATTAAAAGAATGTCAAAGAAAGAGGGTGGAATGGATTTGTCTCGCTTAAGACAGGGGTGACTGGCCGGCTGTTGTAAATATAGTAAGGAGTCTTTGGGGTCCATAAAGTGAAGGGATTTTTTTACTAGCTTAGGAACTATGAGCATCTCAATAATGACTACTGTCCACCGAATTAGGTCGCTTCAGAGTAGGAGTTGTGGATATAGTCTTCGAAAGACACAGGAATAATTTTTGGTAATGTTTTGCTACCCGTGACGTTCATTTGTTTCAGTATTCAGGTTCTATCATGGTGGTGAGAGAAGAGAAGTTTCGATTTGGGTGGGGAGACACAAGAGGAATGAGCAACCTGAGTGGCGCTTCAGTGAGCCCGCACGTGGGAACAGGTACACATGTGCTGGGGTCCACCTTCCGTTGTTTCGTGTTTTATAGTATTACAATGTGTAAGCTAAAGCAGAATTACGAACATTATAATTTCTTTTATCGAGAGAAACTGTAGATATTTTCATCTTATCACCAAAGTGTATGTGCGTTGTGATTCATATTTATAGAGTGTGTGCGGTTTATAGTGTCAGTGAAGCAGATTTCGTGCGACGAAATCCAATTTTCAGAGTCCGTATTTTGTTTGTGTTGTGTGTTTATTGTATATAATATCAGCCCTTATACAGAACCGAGTTCTGAAAAATGTTATTTAATTTTGCAAGAAAATTATGACTGTTTAGAAACACAGTAAAATAGGTTGTAATGCATCAGGTAACATGCCCAACAAACATGGTTTATTTGCCATCAGTACCACACAAATAATCTGAAGAGTATAGCGTTCAGTCCTTAGCAACATTCAGGCTTCAATCTGTCTATATATCTATTACATACACAGTGGTATTGTGCGTTATGACAGCATAAAGTTGGTAGCAAAAGTAGAGGGATTATTTTCCTCCAAAACTGCCCTAACACAGCTTACAACGTGGTATCTTCGAACATACTAGTTTTCACCGCTTTGAAAAACTTTAAGTCGTATATCCTTAACAATAAGATTACTAGCTTTTCTTCTTATTTTTTCGTATCTTAGGAAAGTAAATTCTATTACAAAATATTACTATCTTATTTAATGTCACAGCGACCTCATCCGTACGATTTAACAATGTTGTAACGAGGGCATGGGTAATATCATTCTGAAAGAGAAAAAGTGGCCATTGTTTCTTAAGGGAAGGAGCCAGAATTATTTTCAGGCATGAACCCGATACTTACAGGGCAAGATCTAAGCGGCGATCGTGCCTACAGCGAGCGCAGCCTTCTTCGACTAGTCCTATGGTTCATAAATAAGGCCTACAATGCTAAAGAAGTGAGTTATGTTGCAGATGCGGAGCTATCTTGTGTGTTTCGAACCAGATCATGTGTGCAATATACTCGTCAAAAGACAGATACCAAAGGTCTGGGTTATCTCTGTGGTTTGTTGTTTGGGTGGCTCTATTTTGCTATGTTACACCTGTACCTCCCGAATAAGGTAGAGCTAAATTATCTGACATATCTGCTAACTCTGATGGTGGTGGATATCGGGGACACGTCTGACTGTACGAAAAGGACAGGATCATAGTGCAAATCTAGCGGATATCGTGAAGATTGAGGTTGACCCACCGATACTATGTTAGGGGAGAATCGTATAGCTTTCAGAGGCCCACGTAGAAATTCGGAATCTTTAGAAAAATTCATCAAAATGCTTAAAGAACCCTTTAAATTAGGGCACAAACTGTGTACCACCAGCTTCAACATTAAAATTCTCGGAATTTTTAACACAGAGTCTACCTACAAATTTGGTTAATTGTCAGAACTAATAGAGATTATTTTTTAAGTATTAAGCTGTCTGTTGGGTCTTTAACGTGTTTTCCCCAAGCAGAAACTAAGATTTCTATAGTTTGTTTAAATCGGGTTCAGGACTTAGATCCTTAAGCATTACTCAATGGAAATACATGTGGCGTAAGATACTTTAACGTCGGCAGTTAAGATACCTTCGGTTAAGTGGCGACTTCCACGTCTCTGCTTTTCCTTAGCCTCAGCACTAGATAAACTTTAAGCGATGACGACAGCATCTGTACCCCTTTATTCCCGCAGAAAGAGTTAGGCAAAGGACTGAATGGGCACCGAGAAGACCTGCAATGTCATGACAATCACAGCACACTGAGGCCCAGTTTGGTGTGAATCACATTTAATTACGGAGTTCCTACTTCACACAGAACACACTGGTTTTTATTGCACGGTTCGACTAGTTATTGTCCTATTGGGAATAAACTGCCAATTGCTGTGATAATCACAAGAAAACACACAAACAAGGCGTGCGTTCAGAACTGAGAGTCTTGCAATGCTGCGTTACGTGCTACATATGAAACCCACCGACCTTGCAAAGATAACCCGCACAATGGTAATCCAAGGTTTACATTTAATGACAAGGACGACGAACTACTGTTAGTGGCTTTTAAATGAACTAAATCATCCATTTGAAAATTAATTTCTATCTAAATTTGATACGAAACTTCATTTCGTACCTGACAGAGAACGCAGTCAGTCTGCATTACAAAGACGAATTGGTTAATGGTATTTAGGGAAATGATCGTTACCTTTTGTAAGAATCTTATCAAAGACATAAATATATTGGGTTACAAAAAGCAGATATTAATAGTGTTATAGCAGGTGGAAAATGTAATTGTCATTGGGCTTTAATTATATCACACAATGTGTAAGCGTTAATCAGAGGAAATCAGTTATTGTATGTTCTGTCAGTTGTCAGTCAGAGATACCGTTTCTTCTGGTTAAAAAAAAAAAACAAGAATTGATAGCTTATTCAATTACACACACCAACACATGCATATATATATATATATATATATATATATATATATATATATAATTTAATAAGTCTAAAATTTACATTAAAACATTTAAAACGCTCCTACATCCAAGTTTCACGCTGCACAGCATACGACGCACAACCATAACCAGGCTTATTCTAAACAGCGTACGACTCACCCACAAAAACACGACATGCTGCCACAGCACCAAAGTTAACATAAGGAAGTAAGTCACTGAATGTTTTAAATTAGAACTTTAGCTAGGAACAATGTAAGATCCCTGAGGATGATCTGTGATCGAAACACGCAGGAGCGTTTTAAATGTTTTAATGTAAATTTTAGACTTCTTAAATAATGTATATGTGCTTGTGTTGGTGTGTGTGTGTAATTAAATAATCTACAGAATGCATGGCGAAACGATAAAAAAAAAATAAAATAAGAATTGATAGCATTTTAAACAAAATTCTGAGACAAACATTCAAAATTGTGGTAGATGACCTAATATGGCAGTTGAGGGAACTATGCATGTATGACCCCCAGTAACAAGTACCGCACATATTTCATACCACTGGTTTATGCGTTGTACTGGAATCTTGTCTTACGTAAATGACATTTGACCCATTATCCATTTAAAGAAATTGAGATATTGGCACGTGAAAATGATAATCAACAGCCATTTGGACAGGTGTTTGATATGCCTACCAACAGCAAGACTTACGCCTGAAATCAGACATAAGATTCACACGTTCCTCTCATCAGGTCAGGCCGAACCACAACACATAAGTTCGCTGCACTAGTGCGCTACCTTGAAAGTTATTAGATATACAAGACTAGCCTGATTGTTATTGTCGTGATTGTAAGACATAATCACATAACTTCAGGATGAAATATACATTAAAGCAAGATAGGAAATTAAACAAACGTGTCATTGAGGAGTATTCGAATATTGTATCCTGATTTTTCCATTAAATTTGTATTGTCTTAATTTTTGTCTGGGTCTCATACATAGCAAATATTTTATTATATTATGCATATTCTCTACTTTTAAGATAAATACTGGCAATACGACTGACAGCGCATGTCAGCGGCTTGTTAATTAATGTTAGAGCCTCATTTGTGAAAACGGGGTGCTCCACAAGAATATAATGATGGCTAGGACAGGAAAGGCTGTAGCAGATGCATCACTGTCCCATACACCCCATTCTCCCAAAATAAGGAAATGTTCTCCTTAGAAATATGAAAACTATGCGTAATTAAAATTTGTCGTGTGACTGTTTTATGCTGACATGCCAACTGAATACAAGTGTTGTGTAAACGCCCGGCCAAACAACCAGACCTTTTTCATTAAGAATAACAACTATTATTTAGTTTGTTTTAAAATTCTTTTTCAGAATTTCTTATGCCATATATATATATATATATAATACCATCTTACTTTCAGATACAATTTTCTAAGGCAAATAAACCACACGTTACTAAATAATATCAATGAAGATATTTTGAGAAGTGTTGTGACGTATAACTTGCGAAGAGCCCTAAAATTTCATGTTTTGTGTTGACTTTTTTGCCATGTACCAAGAGTGGTAATGTTTTAAATAAGAACGAATTACCTGCTTTTATATACGAGTTCAATCCAAACTACACTAAAGAATTTTTTCCTGCATTGCCTCCGCATTCGATAAAGCGTGAAGGAGTAGCTGCATACTGCCAAAAGTATAAAGAATAACCTATTTGAGGCAGCACCCCCTTCATACATTTCCGCCCAAAGTTGCTGAACTTCCTACAGTCTATACTTTATTCAATTCAATGATAATGTTGAGGATGTTGTGAGAGTTAGAAACATAGTGAGAACGTACGTTCCAGGCAAAGAGAAGAAAGATCTGATCCCGCCAACTCGGCACGAGTGACTTCACGAATTTATACAAGAATTAGTCTGTCCATCGCCTTGGTTCACAACAAACACAAAAAAAAGCGTCTAAGACCCATAATCTTACATAATTGCTTTTCAATATCTGTAGGTATCATCCATATAGTGAAGGTAAACAGGCAGCGAGGTGAACAGAAATAGATAATGCAGTCCTGGAGGACACTCCTACGCGCCATTTAAAAATGATTTCATCCAATTCGTAAGTCAATTAAAGACTGAAATATTGTAAACTTGCCTTGAAATATAAGAAGAAGTCTTCATATACATCTGCAGTGAATATTGCGGATTGTGACTATGTTGGGTGCGTGAAGGGGTCCGATGGATGGAGGGACATGAGTAGGAGGATGCGGATGCTGAGCCTTGTGCTGCCGGTAGCGCTTCTGCTGGCCACCTGCTGGGTGGATCAGGTCGACACCATCCGCTGGCTGTAAGTATAAATTCACGACATTTTATTGAATCACAGATATCCATTTAGGCGTAAATTTTTTGTGGAAAATTCAGATTGGGAGTGCTTAAATAAGGGGTACGGAGGATAAGATCGGGATCTAAGTGGAGACATGACAGGAAAATTGAGAAAACTGCTTAATGAGGAGCACTGTGTTATTGACTCCGCAGCATAAATTCTAGGAAAGCGTAATAGACGTAGCATAGAGGCGTACCAAGAATGGCAGAGATCATCAATATCCACAAATATCTGGTTGGAAGTAAATGAAGAATAAAAACGAACTAGATGCCACTTATTTCTTATTACACTTCTTATAGGCTCAACATGTTTCGGGCAGTACTATGCCCACCATCAGGATCTCGCGACTATAATGTTGATTCCCACACTGGTCGTTTCGTTCTTGGTTTGCTGTAGGTTGGAGGTTAGGTGTGGTTAGGCTGGAGTAGTGTCCGGGCTGCAGGCTATAGCCAGCAGCCCGGACACTACCAGTGTGGGAATCAACATTATAGTCGCGAGATCCTGATGGTGGGCATAGTACTGCCCGAAACATGTTGAGCCTACAAGAAGTATAATAAAATAATAAATGACATCTAGTTGGCTTCTATTCTTCAGTTATCACAATGATGCACGGTACAATAAACATCAAATCTGGTTGGAAGGTTGAAACGAAGAGATCTCTTGGCAGCCCTAGACTTGGGTCCAAGAAAAGTATGGATTTAGGCTTAAAAAGAAACATGTCAGAAGGACTTACGAGACAATGAATTATCTGACTCAAGATATGGTAGAGTAACAGACTTTTGTGAAAGGCTCATTGCCGATTCGTCTCCTTAAAACTTACTGATTTTCTGACTATTTGGGCAACTATTAGATTTTCTACAAGGACTTTGCCCCACTGAGTCATATAATTTTGTTTAGTTATCATACCTTAAGAATACACCATACGCTCAGACTGAAGACACTGACTAAAGTAGCCAATAAAGACAACCTGAAAGAACATGTTCTTACGTCAATCGCCTTCTTATTTATTTGTTTATTTATTTATTTATTTACGTATTTATTGAATCACATTACTTATTTCCAGGAAGTCTGATAACACTAGGTTTCCTGCCGAACACTTCCCCAATAAAAACCTTAAATAATTGTTCATAATATACTATCTTTTATTCCTCACATCTCGCCCTGAGCTCTCAACAAAACAACAGACACACAAGTGAACTTGCAAGTTAACTGAACTGAAAAATGTGTTTAATTTTGTCTACAGTACACAATTTTACCGCGTATAAAATCTGAATTATTTCTTTAAGTGGCTCTTAACAGAAGTAATAATATACAACAATTGTAATACGAATAGCCATATAGGAGTAAACATTAATGTACTGTAATTACAGTTTTTATAAATTCTGATAGGAGTATTAGCTGTGTTTGTTTATTTGAGATAAAAAAGGCACCAGGTTTTATCAACATCAGATAGACTACCAGAAGGTAAAAACGGAATCTGAGACAAAATGAGCTAATTGGCGTAACGATGAATTCGCATTTCAATAAAATTTGGTATCCGGAACCTCGACAAGGGTTATGTAATGTTATATTTTCATACTAAAAAATTTCCATTGTTGTCTACTTAACAGCCTGCACAGAAACGTGAGAGGATGTTAGATACTGTGTTACAAAAACCAATACGTATAGGTCTATACATTATTTTTCGCAAACTGCCATGGACCACAAACAACTAGGCCTAATCTGATTTTCTAAAGTACACGTGTTAAAGGCTTCAGAGGCATGGAACTAACTGGAAGATATTATAGACTGCAAAGTATGTTCCTAGCTTTATTCTTTCTGTATTGATGTTTTGGGGAGTAGAGTTACAGGGAATCACGAGGATTACCACCCCGCAGTGACACAGCAAATGTTCCACGATATTTAGAAAGATCACCCATTATCCACCGGACTGGGAGTTGGGTAGGCCTCACAGAAGTTGTAGACGCGGTGGCACAAAGAGGAATTTCCACCCGTTGCTACGTTTCAAGGACGCTGGAAGGGTACGTACTCTCAGTGCGTACCTCACAGGGAACAGGTTGTTACTGATAATCCTGGTTCGAAACCTGATCAGAGATATGTTCTGCGGATAGATACGCAAATTTACATTCGAAAGAATTAAATATAAAATTAGGACCTCGAGAGGAAAGAACACCAATTTGAAGAAGATATGTTGGTACATTGGAAGGGTGCGGACCTCAAGGTTGTTGTTAAATTTATGGCTGTTTGTCGCGCGGAGGGATTCGGCCTACTCTTAGCTAAGGGTTGTGAACGTATCGCCTCTATGACACCATGTAAACAAACACACCCTCTGCGTGAATTGGACTGCTTCCATTCTGCGGTGCACATATGACAAATTTTATTGAATTAAACCGTCTTTGCACAACACAATTGACAGTTATATTCTACAACTGGTTACATCAGCAACATGTTTCGGCCTTGCTTGGCCATCATCAGGCTTACAAAGATTAGTATCAATTAAGGTACATAATGTTCCTGGACCGATGGGATCCCATTGTTTACATTGTCTCTGTGTTGCTGATGAAACAAGTTGTAGAATACAACTGTCAATTGTGTTGTGCTAAGACGGTTTAATTCAATAAAATTTGACATCCTCTGCGGCTTTCGGCATACATCAATTGGACAGCTGTTTTATTCTTGACCGTGGAAGTGGCCGTGAAGCTAGCCCAAGATGGGTTAGGGGACAATTTTTGGCTGACAACTCGTGTGAGCAAATTAAAAGGAAAGACTGGGACGATAATAAAGAGTTGTTTGATAAAATCTGCTTGCGTGCCGAACACAACTGATTTAGTTTTGACAGTTGAAACTCACGTGAATGAAATAAATGTGGAAACATCCTTGAGATGGCCTAACCACGAACATTCTTTTTTTTTTATCTAGTCGGTAGACCTACACTTAATGTTCCTGTGACCACCCTGAATGGAGCTAGTGCTCCCGACTACGAGATTTGGCCGGTTATAAGGTATTCATAGACTATGAATAAGAAATTATGCACATGATCTTGGAAAAGTGACAAAGACAATGTGTCAATTATTACAAAAGCAAAAAGGGCAATTCTTAGTGTGCAGATGGGATGTTCCAGGGCCCTGTAAATATTCGGATGGCGATGTTTCAATTTTATACACTGGGCCCTTCGTCATAAAAACGTATGATAATAATTAGTCAACTACGCTAAAAGAAAGTTACATTGTGACAAAGAGGCTACGATATTCAGTCCTTTTTTTTAACCGATATCCGGGCTAATTCAGTGGTTATTCTCCACCATGTGAAGACCTGTTTAGAAGAACCAGCTCTATTCTTAGGCTATCTTCGTACATTCAGTGGGAAAAACTGGGTTCCTGAGAATGCCATGCTGTGCGAATGTGTGTCCAGTCACGCTTTCTTCTTTATTCATCCTTCCACAAGGCTTCCTATCTGTCTCCTCCCAGTCAATACTCGCGATTTTCATACACCTCCACTATGAAATTCTTTCCATTCTAAGTAATCAAATACCGCACACTTAATTTACAAGAGGCCTAAGATTGGAGGTGACCGCTGAATTGCCAGACACATGCAAGTTATTTTTCTCCAACTTTCGAGAAGAAAAATATAAGGTAATGAGAACATGCTGTCAGTAAATGTGTCTATGCATATGTGTTTATGTGCCGAAATTTTTACTTCCCAACCATCTGAACGCCTGTCGCGAAGCTTCGTATAAAGGTAATGTTACTGGTAAGAAAGTTAAAGCAAACCCGTTACAGGCCTGGAGTGGCCCAGATGATTCCAGGAAGTTAAGTTTCCCAGATTTCACGAAAACGGCAGAGGATGGTGGTAAGGCTGTCAGCCTTTACCCCCAGGAAATATTCCTAGTACTCATTTCTGTTAGAGGCTGAGTCGATCCAAGGGCCATAGTGCGATCGGAAGAATGGTGTCAATGAAAAATTCCAGTGACACCATCTGGAATCGAACCAGCGACCTTCCGATTTGTAGCACAGCACCTTAACCACTGTGCTACCGCGGTCCCCCGTTGTGTTACTGGAGCACACCAAAACGCCATATTTTCTTCATTTCCTATAATCATAAATGACAACATGGAGAATGGGCGAGTTTATGAAGCGTAAGCGACGCTACTCCACTTGTTTTAGGATCCTAAATTTAAAAATGGTAAAGAATCGTGGAAAATTGCGCAGCTTCTACGTAGGAAATGTTTCCGTAGTGCGAAAAATAGCAGTTCTCCAGTCAGGCGAAAAATGTTTGTAATTAAACCAAGAATTACTAGCAGGACAATACAAGCAGCACGACTGGAATAATTAAAAAGTTGGTCCACAGGCATCAAGAATGAGACCAGTTGGTAAACATAAATACAGATGACAACGTTACATTAAAGTGATCCTAACGAAATGGGGAAGGATATTTGGGGCTTAGGTCATCGACCCACAAAAAGGTCCAAAGGTAAAATTTTAATCTGCAATGTAACTTTTTTTAGAAATATAATTCCGCACCAATTAAATGGCAATATAATTCCAAGACACGTGCTGTAGCATAAAGTTAACATTTGCCAGAAGCATATTTAATTTTGTGAGGTAACCCAGGTAAGCATTGTGTAGGCATGTGTGAGATTACAATGTCTATAAGGAAGATAGTTTCTGGCGCGTTCGCAAAATTGCGAAAAGCGACTACTAGCTTCGCTGTGTCCGTCTGCCCGTCCGTCCTGCTGTCTGCTCCCACTGGACAGATTTCCGTTCAATTTGACTCTAGAGAATTTCTCGAAAATCTGTCCAGAAAATTCAAATTTCATTGAACTCTGACCAGGATAACAGGTACTTGACACTACGACCAATACAAATTTTTTTATCGCATCTCGCTCAGTCCTTCTTAGAATGAGAAATGTTTCAGACAAATATTGCACAGGAATCTTAGCAACTGACCAAATTAATGCATAAATTATTTTTTTATAATAAGTTTATTATATTTCTCTACATGTTTCGAGTACTGTTGTGCACATCATCAGGAGGTCAAATTGTATTATACAGCATCTGGTATCGTCACACTCTGTAGGTGGTCGTCTGGTGC
>Ga0123354_10005650_pt1 | contig 18268 bp, 7 predicted proteins | sample TergutLab28metaG_2_FD_97872 | JGI IMG/M metagenome (GOLD analysis project Ga0123354, IMG submission 97872) | Labiotermes labralis P4 segment gut microbial communities from Petit-Saut dam, French Guiana - Lab288 P4 | ecosystem: Host-associated > Arthropoda: Insects > Digestive system > Gut ...
ACCAGCCTACACTCGGATACCACATCGCCAACAGACAATCCCGGTACATAACATCAGCACGCCTCAAGTCAGCCTACACAACACAACAAGTACTCGCTAGCTCCTGAAGATGGACGTATTAACAATAACGTCTGAAACATGTTGAGCAATATATAATAAAGCAAGTGTCATCTAGTTGGTCAACCATTATTCAAATATCAAGATGATGCACGGTCCAATACGCATAAGATAGACGTTTGTGTCTGCAAGTTCAAAAAGAGGGTGGTCTTTATTTGGACATATTGCAAACTGATGTTCTGAAACTCCAGAGGTTCAGACCAGTATTTCTAATGGGCTCGGTTGGAGAATGGTTAATTCTAATAGGCCCAGTTAGGCAAGTGCCATGCCACCTTTATTTTTTAACCTGAGTACAGAAACTGATGAAGTTTCTGTAACACTTGTGTGTCTTTTGAAATAATAAATAATGAATTAAGTGCAGAATCGAAGTAGTTCTGAATTAAATATACCATTGGCAGATTTCCATATTGTTCTGTCATAACCGATTTCGAAAATTATGTGATATTTTGAAAGTCCACACGTATAATCGTCTGAAGTTTTGAACATTTTGGTATGTTAGTATCTTGTGTTTTTAAGAAGCAGCTTTGAAGGTTTTGAAGCCTGTAGATATTTAAGGAACAGGGTATCAGTATCATAATTTCAGCATCCACTGAAAAGAAAACTTATCTTCTTGTATGAAGTTTGATCAGGCCTCAGTCATGTAAAATATTCTTAAATCCTTCCCATGATTGTCTCATCTGAATTATGAGACTTAAAATTGCCTTGAAGACTGATGATTATTCGTATAAATGTGGTATTTTATTGCAAATGTTGAGCACGAATAGGTAAAGATATTTACTGTACAGAATGTTATAATTGTGAAGAGGAAATGTTAATTGCAGAGAATTTTTTATTTCTCTACAAGTATTTAGGGTAAAAAATTTTGATCTTGTGCAGGTGTCTGTGGTGCTTGGGTTGAAAGCTTTATATTTGCAAGAACTGCTGTGTGGCAGTTTGTGACATACATTGGCGTTTTACCAGAACTGCTTATTCAAGAAATATTTGAAGAAACTTGAACACCTCCTCCTCGGTACACCACTGGTGCTGCCATCTGTCGAGCGATACAGTTGTGATTAGTAGAATGTGATAGTGAATATTCAGGGGCTTCGCTGATAAGGTTGTTATTCATATAAAAAGAAATATAAGGGGTTAAAGAGGAAGCATTACTGTCTGACTACCTCTTGTATATCTTTGTGTACATATTATGTGTATATGTATGTATGTATGTAAGTATGTAAATACAGTACTGTTCTGGGATTGCATGAGCTTGGACCATTTTGGTGTACATGTACATGTTGACTGCAGGAACTGAAATAGTGTTATGTAGAGTTGAGATCCAATAAGCATTTAATAATAATTTCCAGCACCCACACTGCTAGAATATGTCACTAGGGACCAATTTTTTTTGGACTTTTCCACACCACACTATACTGTGCATATACAAATAAAGTTTCCTATACTGCTTGTTTCACATTTCTGTGCAATTAACAATATGTATACACAGACTGATCATATGAAGTGTATCTCACTTGTCTGTGATTAATTTTATAATAAATAGCAGTCATAGTGCAACATAGTGCAACATGTGTATGCCCATTTGCAAGTGTAGGTTTTTTGTTAATAATATAAATAAAGTACATATTTATTTATTTTATTTTAATTACCTCTGAAAAAAATAAAATCCAGTATGGCAGCCAAGACAAAAAAAAAGTGGCAAATGATTAAAGCTGTGGAAGGACCTCCATTTAGTTGAACTTAGTGAAATTAAATATAATATTAGTGGTTTGTTTATGTGTGCATGTGTCCACATGATATATGATCTTTCAGAAGGTCATAAACCACTGCAACCTAGCATGGGAAGAAAGTTTTATCAGTATTAATGAATTTTTTATTACAAGTTTTTGAATGCTAGCTGGTAATATAGAAAAGAGTGTTTGTACAGTGTGATTTTTAAATGATGTGAGCAATTACAGACATGTTTTTGTAAGAAAGTCATAACCATACAAAAATTAAAGTCTATTTCCTGTGTCCTATTTACATTCAGTTTATGCTCCATTTATGGCCTGCACACATCAAGGCAGTACTTAACTTTGTGCCCAACACTTTTCAACAGATACTGTTCAGATCTAGCAGTTGCCGTTAATATTTGATCTTTCATTTCGTTCAGGGTTATAAGCATTGGCAGAATTTGAACATCATCTTTTACGAAACCCTGTATAAAAAATCCAATTGATGGTCAGACCTGGAGGCATGGACATGGACACCCATAAGTTGAACCATTGCTGAGGCAACTACTTAGTTGAGAATGTTGTCACCTCACCGTGTTTATTGAGGTGGCAATCCATAATGTTCCTCCATTGCTTACAGTTCTGTGCAACTTGAAGGTAAGAATGCGAACAGCTCCTGCAAAAACTGAGGAGCTTTAATGTCATTGTCTGACACAAAGGTAAAAATATCAGGTTTATTTGTGCAGATCAACAAGTGGAACACATACTGACCTGCAGTAGGGTACAAAGAAAACCTTTTGAGTTTCTCTTTACAACGGTGTGCGCCTAATTTTTGTGTGGCTGTTACTTTCTTGCCGATAAATATTCGTTATTGCTTACATAGTTTATTATCACTGTGTGTAGTTTTCATTTTGGATTTTACATGCCCATTTTTATGAGGTGTGTCCAGTCTTATTATTAAATATAAGAAAAATAATTATTGGTATATAATTTGTTGCACTTTCGTACTTATCACTGATTAAAATTTGAATGTTGAAGTATGGTACTACAGTAGAACTCGGTTATAATGACATGAAACGGACTGAATGCATTGTGTCGTGAATAAATGTTGCTCTAATGGAGATGTGTGGTAAAAGTGAAGGAAAAATACTTTAAGACAAAATATAGGCCTGCAGGCATGTTACTTAAATGTTTACTTAATGATCCATTAAATTAGAATTCAAATTTGTAAAGAACAACAATTTATGTTATACAATTATAAATTTCCGTGCAGGCTTATGCTGAAATGTACGGTGGTTATATGTAAAAGTTAGGAAGAACAAAAATTATCATGCTAAGAGGACTGCTCACTGGTACCTTGTCATTCCTGTCTTGCTTAAGCCACTTAAGCAGCACCTCATCAGTGTTCAAAAAAGCCTTTTTCTTGATCCGTTCCGCTCAAGCGTAGTAATAATTTTGGTTTTGTTTTTGCAGATTGTTTGGATCAAATTTCTGACACCTGTCAGCTTTCTTTCTTTCTTTTTTTTCTCCCCCCCCCCCATTTTCAAATTCTCATATCAGTTTTAATTTTCCTTCAGTGCTCAAAACTATCATTTTGTTTGTCACTGTAGCCTTGTTATCATTCCTGTCTCCTGTTAATTGCAGGAGTAGAAAAGTAGAGGGAAACTTTACGCACAAAGTGAATTATGATTGGGATCTTCACTCTTCTGGGCTGTTATGCAGTGTAGATTGGAAGTTATTTATTGACGTTTTGGGACATTGTATTGGTCCCGTATTCAAGGGTCAGGCACTCTAAAAAAAAATGTCAGAAACAAACAATCTGCACTGTGTAACAACCCAGAAGAGTGAAGATCTTGTTTATAACGTGGCAGGATCCTGAAAGCATGAATTACCATTACTATTGTCATTTTCCAGACCTGGAATAAGTATAACTGCCTGAAAGAGTAGCAGGCTTGTCTTCTCAAGGGCAAGGAGATGGTTGAATTCTCAAAATAGTTTACTGCTTGGAACAAATGACTGACACTGTCATTATGCACGAGGCAGGTGTTCTTAAGGATTTTGCACTAAGCAAGACAGAAAAATGTGTGCCTTAATTGGGAATTAGTTGGTACTACTGAATGTGTAACATTATAAACGAGGTGTTACACAAACTTAGGAAGTCTTTATAACCAAGTTCAACTGTATCTATTGTCTTCAGAATGATGTATGGTGAATTCTTATAATAAAACCAACTAGATGCACTAATTTTTCAAATTTATTTTTGGAATATAAAACTACATGTTTCGGACAGTTCCTCTGTCCATCATCAGGAGTTTTTTATTGTACTCATAGCAATGGTATATGTCATACAGGTTTGCTAACAGCTTGCGAGCAGGATCAGGACGGAACTGCAGTTCCATCCTGATCCTGCTCGCTAGCTGTCAGCAAACCTGTATCACATACACCATTGCTGTGTGTACAGTGACAGGCTCCTGATGATGGACAGAGGAACTGTCCAAAACATGTAGAGTTTTATTCCAAAAATAAATTTTGAGAAATTAGTGCATCTAGTTGGTTTTATTATAAGAATTTATCACGATGCACGGTCACCTGAACGTCATAGATGTATGGTGAGTCTGTATAAGTCAAATGTTAACAGCTATGGTGTGCGTTGTTGTTGGACCTGAATTCTGCAGTGTTTTAACTTGGTACTGGAGGGGTTAAATCAGAATCATTTATATCATTATGAAAGAAATGAAAATGTATATGTAAATACATAAACCTACTTCTTAGTTCTGGCTGTGTTAGTAAACAGCTTTCAAGCTTCAGGTTTTTTTTTTTAAATAGTACATCACATTTGTACACCTAGAATGCTACCCATCACTTGTCACTGTTTCATCCCTTGTAGTGAGACAGGATGACAGATTGTGTGTGCTGAGAGATCCATTTGCGTCACTTGCTACTACTTCTAATTATATCGGAGAACTGCAGTATTTAGTTCCCTTTTCTCTGTACAGTAACTGGCTTGCAACACTACCAGCAATGAAATTTTCTTCATGCGGTTTTACTCGGTGCTGTTGTTATATTAAAAATCTAGCGCATACTTATTTTTATTGTAAAATACGCAAAGTAAATTAATTTTCACTTTTTACCACTTATCAGTGATTCTGTGAGAAAGATGAAATTAGGGGGAATTCCAATAGAGTTGTTTGTTTTAAGACCTGTGATAGTTGCAGTAGACTTTACCAGCGTTTGTCCTAAGTAGTATTGTGAGTGAGGGACTACTTTTGGCTTTAATTTATTTGTGATATATATATTATTTAATTTGGTTGCTAAAATTGTTATATGCTTCCAAAAATGTGTATATTTGTGAAAATGAATTAATGAAATCCTGTATTTTGGTGGAGAATAAAAATGTTTGTGTATAGTGTCAAAGATTGCAGTGGTTTTTATAATTCATTCTGAAGAAGGAACTGTTGGGTGACATTTCAGTTCTAGGTGTTGGACGAAAATGGACTTGATGATTCAGTGGAGGCTACAAGTGAAGAAATGAATGAGGTGAGAGACTAAACAGAATTTAATGAAAGTTCTCGTATTTTACTACTGTCAGCATTAAGCCAGCTTTGTTCTGAGTGGTCTGAAAGTGAAGAAAGATAATGTTCAGAAATTAGTTTATTTGAAACCAGAAGTGACAGTTTTTTTTGTGAAATAAAGTTAAATGCCAACTTGATGCAACTAGGTAATTTTATTGATGTATTCTTAGCTCGACATGTTACGGGTACATACGCCCATCATCAGGAGCATTAGATGTTGAGTTGCAGCATATGGTTTTCTGCACCGAGTTTTTGGATGGGTGGTGGTCTTGAGAGCTGCTGTGTAGGTCTTGTGTACGGTGCGGATGGTGCTGTGCACCATCCGCACTGTACCAAAAACTCGGTGCAGAAAACCATATGCTGCAACTCAACATATAATGCTCCTGATGATGGGCGTGTGTGTCCGAAACATGTCGAGCTAAGAATACATCAATAACATTACCTAGTTGCATCAAGTTGGCATTTCACTTTATTTCATGAGGAAGATGTACGGTCATTTCATGAGGAAGATGTACGGTCAAACAACTCCCAAGTGCCAGTTTTTTGTCTCAGCAAAAATTTCACCATCCAACTTTATTATGTTGATAGTGGTACAAACCTTTTATGTACATACATCAAAATCATATGTAGTTCGTAGCAGGGCAAATATGATTTAAGTCAGAGTAAAGCAATCCCTATACAGGTGTGGATAGGCCCACAGGGCTGCAGGCGGTAGTCATTGTCGGTGGGTAGTCGGATCCTGACGTTTGGGGACAAGGTGATGTCCCAGAAGAGAGAGAAGATAAAGTTTAAAACTTACTGTTTGCTTTCCCACATTCTGTACACACAATATTGAATCAGAAGGGGGGCGTAGGAAAAGAACAGAGCGTTTTCTGTAAATGTGACCACTTTCAAGTGCCCACTGGTTCATGCACTGGCCCAAGAAATTATATCTGTGTATTAGTATGGTTAAAATGATTTTCAGATCTGCACGCGTTATTCGGTAGAGGAGAGTATTTCCGGAGTTCGACTAGAGGGAGTGAACATCGTACTTAAAAACAAGAACTTTTAAAGCAGCTGTTCTGAACCAGTTACCCTCGAGTATCATTCAGTGTCAGCCTGCCATGAACATGTCCTCCAGTGTGGTAGGAAATAGCCTATTGGTCTTGAATACCTGGGGACAAACATTACCTTCATTTTTGTGTGATGGATGTTTTGGTAAATTTTCACGACAGAGTTCTGCATGTTTTTTCTCAGCTGTAAATATAAATCACATGAAATTTCTGAGCCTGAGAGGCTGTCATTGTTACAGATTTGTTGACAAATTGTGGATGTCACATTGAGAGCAGTTTTTCCCTGAATTTTATGGAACCTAAGGTTTCATTTATGCTTTTTCTTACATTGTTCATTCCATGCATTGTTGATAATTAATTCACTATTCTCAACTAACAAAATGCATGAACTTGTTCCTTAGGTATTTACAATATCACACTGAAACAAGGGACTATTTTCAGGAAATCCAACCAAAGTAATATCGCATAATACCAAATTAGCCAATTTTGTACATATCTGACATGGTGTTAAAAGAGTCAAGTGGTAAAAATGTAGACACTTCTTTGTACAGTAGCATATGAATGTGCTGGGTCTTGATATAATGGAATTTAATGTAAAATTAAGATACAAAAATGAACAAACATTTAAAATGTACACATGTACAAAATATACATAAAACTGAAACACAGAACAATAATTGTGATAACCAATACAGTACATACCAGTATCTTGGAAGCAGCCTACATACATAACAAAGTTTAGCATAGTACTAAGATTTTGAACATACAGGTGGACTACACTTGAACAAAGGTTACGTGCCAGTGTAACACAATTGAAGATCATGTGTAAGTTGGCCGAATGGGTAGCGTTCTCCTGTACATTGTTCAGGGATGAGTTTATTATTATAGGAATATAACTGAATGTAAGACTGTTCAGATGAGTTCATAGAAGGGCCCTTATTTACTTGTTTGAGTAGGGACATATTGTTTTTGACATTCAGAGGACCATGCATTGTGATATATTCTTATAATAAAAGCCAACGAGATGCACAATTTCTCACATTTATTTGATAAAGTACTCTACATGTTTCGGACAGGTCCACTGTCCATCATAAGGAGTATCTCAACACTATACATGCAGTAGGTATTTGTCATGCTAGTTCTGTTGGCTGTCTGTTAGCGTGGTCATGCTGTCTGCTAGCACGGTCAGGATGATCGCGCTAGCAAACAGCCAACAGAACTAGCATGACAAATACCTACTGCATGTATACAGTGTTGAGATACTCCTGATGATGGACGGTGGACCTGTCTGAAACATGTAGAGTACTTTATCAAATAAATATGAGAAATTGTGCATCTCGGCTTTTATTATAAGGAGGATATATTGTTGTTAATAGGCCCGTGAACATGTAAGTTTAATATATGTGCAGCATATGCTGACTGTGGATCGTCATTCCTTGTATACTTAACATGCTCCTGATAACTTTGTTTCAAATTATGGCTGACCTGCCCAAAATAATGATTCACAATTGGCATACACTGCACATATTTTAAACAACATACACAAGTACGTGTATGTTGAATTCACAGTACGTGTTGTTATAAATCATTCAGAAATTTTAAACCGTCATCGAGGATGTTTTCAGTCTGACAGAAGCACAAATCCTCAGAGCAAAACCACTTGATGTTACATGTGTTCTCTTGTGTCAAACACATAAGATACTAAAAATCAAAATAGATATGTGTTCTGCAGAACATTTCAAAAAGAAATATGAGAAACTTATACCTTGTCTTCAACAATGTACAAATGAACCTAACATTAACAAAATATGGGTACAAATATCATTGCAACTGACTACAAATGCATATGAAAACATATTTTTTTTCACACATTTCCACTATCATTCGGTTACTCCTAACATTTGTTCATTATTACATTATTTATATTCATACATATATACAAACAATTCACATTTTGTATGTATTACAAACACATGATCATTTCACTATGTCTCTTTAAACAAACGTTTAAATTTACAATGTTAACCTGCTGAGTCCTCTTGATCAGTTAGCACAAGAATGACATTACTTTTGCTTCCCTTCTAATCACTTTGATATGTTGTCTATTTCTTAATTTACATCACTGTTAAAAAGCTCTGGCATTTGAAACATTCAAATTATTTGTTCTGTTTTAGTCATGTATGGCTTGCATATGCACAAGAAAATGTTACTTTGACCAACACTGAAACCTGTACCTGTTTAGTGTTTAGAAGGGTGCTCTTAATAACTGAAAATATATGTGACATTCCATGTGATATGCTACAGGGAGAAAATAAGAAGTGCATGCAAGATCTTGGTTGGAGAGTACCAAGGTAAAAGACAGTAGCTCTCAGGAATAACAAACTTGGTTATGGGACTGTGAAAGGTGTTGTGCAAGATTATAGTTTTTTGGGAGTTGTACCCTGAAGTTTGGCAGAGATTTGTCATGTCTGGAAGGAACATGCTGTTTCCCTCTACAGAGCACAAGGCACGTTTGTCATACTCATGACCTTAAGACACAGGCAACACATTCCTCTAGAATACTGGCACCCACTTACCAAACTACACAGTAACACAACCCAGAGGACCATAATCTTAATACTGACAACCATGAAAACCTTATTTCCAGAATGGATAAGGGACTTAAAATATTTTCGTTTTGTGCGTGTTCTTTGTCACATATAGCTGCGTAGGGATTTCACACAATTTTGTTCTTTGTTGTCAATTACTCTGGCACACTCATGTTTGTGGTGTGCAGGTTGCTAGCCTTACATTGATAAACCAACTCCAACCCCCTGAAATTATATTAACTGCTATGTAAAGGAATTTTGTGTGTCAAAACCTTTAAAGGAATGAATAATTTTTTGCTGATAAATATTATTTATAGCTCATGTCACTTCACCAATCAAATATCTGTGCTGCTTCTAATGACCACTTGTGCAAACAACCCTTTTAAATTCCAAATGTACTATTGAGTGGGTCAAGACTATTTATGTTCGGCACATCACAACTTATGGTGGTGCAGGTGGTTGAGGCTCTGCACTACAAGCCAGAAGGTCGCGGGTTTGATTCCTGATGGTGTCATTTTCATTTTTAATTGACTTAATCCTTCTGGCCATGCTATGGCTCTGGGGTCAACTCACTGTTTAACAAAAATGAGTACCAGGGGTATCTCCTGATGGGGTGGGATAAAGGTGGCCAGTGCATAGGGCTGACAACCTTGCAACCTTCAAGTGCCAATTTCCTAGAAATTCTCAGAGCCTCGAACTCCTCGAGCCCTAAGGGCCTGTCCAGGTCTGTATAGGGATAGCTTTACTGTTACAGCTTTACACCATAACTCAAGTTGTTAGAATCCTATATTGCACGCATGCACACACACACACACACACACACACACTTGTCTGAACACCAGTTTTAGTGCTAATTTCCTCCATAGATGGTGTCGCAGGCTGTAGAAGAATATGTGATTTTAAAATAAATGTGTCTCTTTACACACCACAAAGGCTTATTATGGAGGAGTGAAGGTACAGCTCCATTGATTCTTAACCTTGGCACTAAACAGAGATGAATGGTCAAGTTCATGCCCTGGCTACTTTATGGCTGAAGTAACTCTGGGGAAAGTGCATCTGAAACCCATCAACTAGAGGGGCCTGGTGGGGCTAAGAGTAATTTGAAGGCTCTGGAGCAGTAAAAACCTTTTGCCCCTGCCAGGAATCAAATGACAAGTCTACCTGCTATACTGGCTGTGCTACAAGCATATTTAATGATGCTGTGAGTGGGCCAGTTTATACAGTGGATGATATGGGGATGCTTAGTTAACAATTATTGGGAAAAGATGTGAAAGTAATGATAGCCTAATCTGAGATACTATCATGTGAGTTGTCTAGAGGGAAGGACAAGAAAAACAAAATATTTCTAGGCCTTGAATCACACTCGGCACTATCAGAATTAAGTTACAAGCTTATTTCCATGGTGGTAAAAGAAGATATGGCAGGAATGATCTCCATACATCAACTGTGACTTCCTAAAGCTTTACATATTCAAGAATATTTGAATTTGAAAATGATGTAAAGTGTCCTGACCTCAGGGAACAAGGTTGACTGTATTCAAGAAAGCTGACCAGTGGGAAAACCAAAAACATACATATTTCTAATTTCATAATGCATGTCCACATGATCAAAGCATTAAATGGGTAGCATTTCCTACTAAAAAGACAATAACAAAGTTGTGTACTCTTAGTATTGACCGCACCCAACTTCATATCCTGAGGGTTTAAGGTAAGATCAAGTTTCAGATTGGCATCAAGGTAATATCTTCTCATTCACTGTGTTCAGTATATTTCCTATGACTTAAACGCTAAAATCTGACATTTGTATTATAATTTGAGTTCAGTCTCACTAATGTTACATTAAGCTTGGCGCAAAATGTGCAGAATACTACATAACTGTATGAACTTCATATTACATAAGTACACAGGCCCAGGATCAACTATGTCACCAACAGCAGTCCACAGAATGAGGTCACTAGCAAAAATCTGAAGAATGTTAAGGAGATGATACTTCATACAGTACTGGTAAAGAAAAGAACAAAACTTTGTTACTTTCAACCCTGACAAGAGCCAGGTCAGGGGCAAGGCCCCAACTGAGGACATTGCACCAACAGATCAGAATTAACATTTATCATCCTACGAGATCCTATGCTCGTCTCTAAAAACATACTGGTGAATGGCCTAGCATGATATATGCTGTTCTCTGTGTGTTTACTTGGTAGTAATTTAAATTCATTGCTAAGCAAGAAAAACTAAAGCCAGCAAGAAATACAATTGGCATAGAGATCTGTCCCTTAAAAATTAATATAGATGGCAGACAGAATGACAGCAAACAATGGAATGCTGGGAACACACAGTCCACCTCAAATCCCACATGAAATTGGACCAGAGTCTCTGCAGTGACAATGCTGTACCTAATGCCTTCAGGTATGATATGATCAACCTTTAAATTATACCAAAATTTTAATTTTCAGTTGTAGTATTCTGATCATTAGATTGCTTGTCTTTTAGTTAAGTTTTGAATTCCATTACAGTAACAGCTTATGAAACAAATGTGTTACAGCATAACTGACAATTATTGATGAACTGTCTTATTACAACTACTGCATTCCCACAGTCATTGTAACAAATGTTTATTAAATTATAGGTTTAATAAAACATACTGGTACTCATTGCAAATAACTGTAGTGTTGGAATTGTCTAAATCTACTTTTTTTTTTCCAACAGATGCATTTTGGACAAATAACTGTAATCAAGAAAATAACTGATAAAGGTTTCAGTTGCTCAGAGCTGTCAGTTTTAACAAGGAAGTCTGCTGACATACAATGCCATGTAGTTTGGTACATATGTTCCTCTGAATCATCAGTATATATCTATGACACTACATGGCATCACATCACAGAAGACACTGATTTCTTAAAGAAAATATGTTTTTGTGCCCAAGAGTCTCAAAAATGATTATATAGATTGTCTGTATGTAACTCTAGCATTTGACTTGCTCATCATACTACCTTCGTGTATCATACATTCTGCATAGTGTCCCATGTGTATGAATCTAATCATATAAATAGGCAGGACATGTATGAATGGCTTAACAACTCAAATGCATTTAGTAAATTTTGAGTTTGCATTTAGTTTTGATAACTGTAAGACTTGTAGAAAAGTTCTATTGAGCATAATGTACATATGTCATTTTTCTCTATAATTTTTGTTTGCAACATTTATGTATAAGATAATCGTTAAATGAGGTACATTCAAGATGTCTTCATGCAGTCTCTCATATGCACTGTCTTAACAAAAACAGTGGAATGTGGAGAGAAATTTTAGTGTAATTTCCCAGTTTTAGACTTCATAAAAATATTGTTTGTGGTTCAAATTACATGTAGATGTACATACATGGTAAAGCATACAGGCATATTTTTGCAACTTCCTGTTGTGAATTCACCAAAAATTATGAGTAGCAAATACACATGCAGCAATATTAAACCACGATTTTGTGAAAGTGAGTCTAAAGAAATTCATTCATCCGTTTGTAGATCCTTGACAACCCCATGCAACCTACACTGGTGAATGTGTTCCATTACGAAATGCACCATCAATTGGTTGTTGTTGCAGTCAGCATATAATACAGAAAAATGAAAGGCTGGAGTTCGATCCTAGACACAGCGCATGCGGCAGCCAGTAACAAGGGGACTGGGAATTGACATACCGTTTTTATCCTACATGCTCAGTGATATGTATATTGGAAGGGCCCTTACTGCACGTTGCGTGCAGATATTTTGCTGGCATTAACACATCCACTTGAATTTTCTCCAAAGGATGCAACAAGCATAAACAAGATTTCTCGAGTTCAAATATCCCCATCACAGAACATATGTATTACACATGCACTTAGGGTTTATGTGCAAGGTAACAAATCTGAATTCCTGAAGGAACAGATCTTTAAATGGAGGAAAATTAAAAACAAACAATATTAGACTAAGAATGTTAAATCAAAACACCACTACAGCCTTTCCACAAACAGCTTGTTGTAACTCTGCAAAGCACACTGGTGATTATTTGTACTACCTGATTTAACATTAAAATGTACTGTATCTTGCCTGCAGAGGGTATGGTATTTGTGTTGTTTTTTTTTTTGGTATGATAAGCTGCGAACATTTCCCTGACAGCATTAACAGACTGTCTTTTTAAAGGAGACAGTGTTTTCAGTGAGGTAGAAACTGAATTTTAAAATATTATTTACAGAAATGTCAGGCTGCAAAGAATTACAATGCAGAACTACAAGGAAAGTAAAAATGAAATGCAGTGAGTACCAGAAATGTCAACAGAATGGTACCAGTAGTGTCAATCAAACGATACCTGTAGTGTCAATTGAATGGTACCAATAGTGTCAACAGAATGGTACCAGTAGTGTCAATCGAATGATACCTGTAGTGTCAATTGAATGGTACCAATAGTATCAACAGAATGGTACCAGCAGTGTCAATCAAACAATACCTGTAGTGTCAATTGAGTGGTACCAATAGTGTCAATCAAACGATACCTGTAGTGTAATTGAATGGTACCAATAGTGTCAACAGAATGGTACCAGCAGTGTCAATCAAACGATACCTGTAGTGTAATTGAATGGTACCAATAGTGTCAACAGAATGGTACCAGTAGCATCAATCGAACAATACTTGTAGTGTCAATTGAATGGTACTAATAGTGTCAAAAGAATGGTACCGGTTGATGGTATCTGTAATATCAATTGAATGGAACCAGTAGCATCAACAGAATGGTGCAGATTTATTGTAATAGAAAGCAATGTTTCTAACTTTTGGCAATGTAGGAAGATAATCACGTCACTTGTAGATAACAAGAGGATAATAACTTGATAATAATGACCATTCTTCTTGAATTCTGTTATCTTCCTCCTCTAGCCATTCTCTCTCATCACCTTCTGTACACTAACAAAAATAATTGTTGCACTGAATTGAAGAAACAGTTTTCTCCCTTCTATGATAATTATTAAAAAAATCTATGATGTTAGAGGGGAAAACCTCATGCCAAATACTGTTACTTGCAAAAAAAATTAAGTACTCCTTTTCACTCATTCAATGTACTTTTAACTGAAATGTTTGATCAGTCCTCAGTGTCAGGTCTCAATAACGGGCATGATCAGCATTTCGTGCATTGTGTCCATGTTGCCGCACTAACGTTCAGTTTGAATAATTTTCGTATTTTGACACTGTCATACATTTGAATCTTTTCATCTCAACACATCTTGAAATTCCCAGAGCAACAAAATGCTAAGTCTTGGTAAGAAATATTCTCCCACATTCACAAGATTTTTGTTGAAGTATACGGGTTCAACAGGGAAAACGTCTTTATTAGTGAGCTGGATTTCCACTGCAACACACAGTCATAAGACATCTCAAAACTTCATCTTCCATCACATCTAACAGAGCACTAACAAGTCACTGTCTTGGCAGGATTCAATATCAGGCAGACGCTTCTGCACCTCTGCTCCTTTCTGCACTTATGACAACTTATCATATAGATCAGACATCATTATCATGACAGAAATGGAGAGCAGAACGATCATTTCCGAGCCTGTTGAGCATGTCTAATGGCTTCCTGGATACTTTAACTTTGTCCACACAGCCTTTGAATCCTATGTAGTATGGAGCTGGGAGACCTGAGGGAAGTGTAGGTGCCCCACCTGTAATATTAATAACAATTTCAGGACAGCTCTAAAATCTTACCAGATGATCAGTCATTTCAGTACTGAGTTAAAAACCTTGTCTGTCTGCATCATCAGCGCCAGTCGGTACTGATGCTGGAAATGGAACAGCTCTCCAAAACACTTGTTTTTTAAACTCAACTCTGATGCAGTCGATTGACCAAAAGGATTGCAGTGCATTATGAATGCTTCAACATGAATATAATTTTAAAACTGCCAACAGATTGCCATTTATTTCAGATTCACCTTATGCCCAATTTTCAATACTTGTCAAATAAAAGACACCCTACAACTGTGTCTATCCGAATGGTACATAACAAGAGTAGAGTGCAGCAGGGTGGGTACTGCAGTGACCCTTGCACCTTGACCTTTTTTGATCTTTGGTGCAACCCTTTGTTTAAGCATTCAGCAGCATTGAATAAAGTGCAATAACCTTTCTGACAGAGATGTCAGCAAAGTCACCTAATTGCAAGATATGATGGCTTGGGTGAAAAAAATCTTAATACTGCTAGAGCCTTAAAGTCACAAAAAAATATGTGAGACTGCTTCATATGAATATTTACATCTATCACACCCAGGACTGTCTACTGGCCATAGTTTAAATAGACTTAATTTTAAATTATAGTGTCCTCTTAGCAGTTCCTTCATTATTATTAGCTGGTTTCTGTTCAAGTTGAGTAATTCCCCATTTATTTTAGCAGAGAGTCTTTTAAGGAAGCCCTCTGCCCATGAATGGATTGCCAATACTCCTCATGTTTCCCGTTTGTCAGACCCCAGAAACCTCTGCAGAATTGCCAAGGGAAGGCTCAGTACCAATATGAGGAAAGTGCTACATCATAGCTGTCATCCAACTGACAAGATTGCTAGATGGTCAAGCCTAATGCATACCTGACCAGTGCTGAGAGGCTGTAGATTGTGGCATATCTGGTAGGTAAGAAGCAAATATACATAAAAGCAAACTATTGAATGTGCCACATCATTTAGCACAAAACTGGTGAACCCACGCTTGTGATGTGGCTTAACATACATCACTTGTACTTTAATTACAACCCTGACATCATATGGCTTAGCCTGTTTGCACAAATGAGTTTCTGTAAAATTAGTAATGGAAACATAACCAGTAACATTATCATGTTTATATCAGTGAAGGTGTAAGTTTAGCCTTTCGTTGCGTGGCAAGATTGTTTGGTGAAACATCCACTTCATTGTCATCCACTACATGCTACTTATTAGGTAAACAGGGTGGTTGCCATAATTTCTGGGGATGCAGCTCACCTATCCACAGGCGAGCATTGGTGTTCAGCAGTGTGGCACCAGGATCTGCCACACCCCTTGCAGGTGACTCATCATCTACCTGCAACCATGCATGTCGCTTACGGCGATGCGCTACCAAAGTGTGCCATGTTCCATCACTTACAAGGACCTAGAACATGATCATCAAAAGCACAAATATTCAGGAGAAAGGTGCAATGACTAGGAGAACAATGACTTCAAAATATTTGAATACAGAGAGACACAACTTGATGTCACTTGCGTTATTATTTCATTATTTACTGCTCAACATGTTTCGGATGATAATACATCCATCCTCAGGAGCTTGTGACTTATTTGATGACTTATTGCATGGGTTGTATTGCTCTGGTTCGATGTGTGTTGGTGTTATGTTGTGGTGGTGTGGTATCCATATGCAGGCTGAAGCACTAGTGCAGTAAATAATGAAATAATAAAGCAAGTGACATCAAGTTGGTCTCTCTTTATTCAACTATCAAGATGATGCACGGTCCAATAAAAATAAGACTTCAAAATATGATAATAAAATAAATTATCTTTTGATTGTCATATTTATATTCTCCAGCTTATGGTGTCTTCTTGTAGCAGGAACAAACATTAAACAAAAAGTGAGTGTGCCGAATGCTTGTGTTCAGAAACTGCCAATGTGTTGCATGTTTGAGTAACACAGGGTAAGGAACAGTGTGGCACAGAGTTTGCCCTACATTCTTGACTCATGGGTTGGTAGATTTGTAAGAATGTCATGCCAAATGTAGAGGTCACAGAACTCAGTAAGGATGGTAATTTGAGAGGAATGCCTGTAAGCATTACATGTTCACAGTCTGCTTTACAGGTTTTGTTTTTCTTTTTCTTTAATTTACGCATGATTTACCACACATGCGCGGACACACACACACACACACACACACACGCACGCACACACAAACACACACACCCCAACACACCCCCGCCCACACCCACATCCACACCCCCACCCCCACACACACACACCCACACCCACACACAAACAGACACACACACAGACACAGACACACACACACAAACACACATGCAGGCATGCACGCCAAAGCATCCATGCACATACACACCCACACACCCCGACACAACCCCGCCCACAACCACATCCACGCCACCTCCCCCACACACACACCCACACTCACCCACACACACACAGACAGACACACACACACACACACAGACACACACAGACACAAACACACACACACACAGACACACACAGACTCACACACAGACAGACAGACAGACACACAAACATACAGTCACACACACAAACAGACACAGACACACAAAGACACAGACAGCCAGACACACACACTCACACAAACAGACACAGACACAGACACAGACACAGACATACACACACACACAGACACACACCTACACAGACACAGACACACACACAGACACAGACAAACACACAGACAGACACAGACACACATACACAGACACACACACACACATACAGACTAAAAATGAAAATCAGACTATCACCAAACCTCACGGCTATGCTAACTAGGCACGGAAAAACTAAGGCGTACCTACACCGCTTCAAGATAATCCAGTCACCAGAGTGTTCCTGCAAACACGTAGACCAGACAAGGGACCATCTCCTATACGACTGTGAAATACTAGGCAAAGAAAGGGAAAAACTAATAACCTACACATCGAGAGAAGAGGACTGGCCAGACAGAAACGTGAATTAGTGAACAAATATCAAAAACAATTTACAACTTTTGCTAACTCTACAGATTTCGAAAAACTGAAATAAAACGTGAATTAGTGAACAAATATTTAAAGACAAAAGCTCAATCAAGAAAAGGACACAACAAATAACCATATAAAGATGAACAAAACAAACCTAGCATGTAGTATTACATACAGACACACACACAGACACACAAACACACACAAACACACAGACACACACACAGACAGACACAGACACACACAGACCCAGACAGACACAAACACACAGATACACACACACACACACAGACACACACACACACAACCACCCACGCATGCACCCATGCACACACGCAAACACACCCACACACAGAGACACAGACACAAACAAACAGACACACATACACACACACACTCATACAGACACAGACATACACACACAGACACACACATGGATAGACACACACACACACAGACAGAGACACACATACAGACACACACACACACACAGACACACACACACACACACACAC
>Ga0123354_10005652_pt1 | contig 18266 bp, 18 predicted proteins | sample TergutLab28metaG_2_FD_97872 | JGI IMG/M metagenome (GOLD analysis project Ga0123354, IMG submission 97872) | Labiotermes labralis P4 segment gut microbial communities from Petit-Saut dam, French Guiana - Lab288 P4 | ecosystem: Host-associated > Arthropoda: Insects > Digestive system > Gut ...
CCCCGAGCTGTTCTCCCGGATGACCGAACAGGAGCGCTCGGCCAAGAACCTGATCGCTGAGGGCGCCCTCGAACCCGTGGCCGACATCGAGGTGGATGGTGAGACCATTCTTGCTTCCCGCCTGGGCTATCGCATGACCGAACGCTTGGCCGTTGTCTATTTCGGCCGTATCTTCATGCACCCGGAGATGGTGTTCACCGAAGCGATGTTGCGTCCCGAAACCCAGGACATCCACGAGTTCGCCGACTCGGTGCGGACCATCGTCGCCACCCACGCCCGAGTGGCCCAGGCGTACATCGCCGACGGCACGATCTCGTACGCCTGCCCTCCCTTGAAGGCCCTCCTGCAGATCATGGCCAACGGCACGTCTCAGGAAGGCTGGACCTTGACCAGCCCCGAGTTCCGCGCCCTGTTCACCGCCGAGTCCATCCTGGCTTCCGATTGGTACGCCGCCCGACTGGACGCGAAGCAGAACCTGGATGTACGCCGAGCCCAATTCGCCCTGGCCTCCCTGGACCACTTCATGTCCCAGCCCAACAACGCCGAGGTGGTCGCCCGCCTAGACATGGAGAACCGCCACATCGAGGTACAAGGCTGGCACGACCGCTGGGCCTCCCAGACCTACCGCGACTATCTGGTCGGCACCCTGGGAGTCCAACCCCTCTAATCCTCTGACTTTCCTTGCCGCCCCCCTTCCGGCTAAAGTTGTCACAGCAATTGGAGGCGTCGCCTAGTTCGGTCTATGGCGCCCGCCTGCTAAGCGGGTTGAGGGCTTCAACCCTCTCGTGGGTTCAAATCCCACCGCCTCCGCCAAACACGCCCGAGAGCCGACAAATGTCGGCTCTCCTGTTTTTTCGGGACATGTGGCTGGCGAGCTAGCTCGACAGACGCAGGTCCCGAAAAAACAGACAAGAACCTCCCAAAGGAGGTTCTTGTGGCGTGCGCGAAGTCAGCGGTCGCAGGGAGCGCAGCGACCGAATACCGCCTCCGCAATGTACACCTAAACCAAACAACTGTATGTCCTTGTCCACTAGCCCCACCCTTTATCCTACGGACAAAACTATCCCAGAATCGGTATAGTGTTGTCCATGACGATCCGGACGGACTTATGGGATGTGGCTGTGGAACATTACGGCTATGTCACGACTCAGGACGCACGGAACCTGGGCATTGTGCCGCTGGAGTTGACGAAGCTCGCAAGCAGGGGCGCTCTGGAGCGCGTATCCCAGGGCGTGTACCGATTTCCTCAGTGGCCAGTCGGTGCCAACGATCACCTGATGGAAGCGGTGTTGTGGACACGAGATCCTCGTGCCGCATTATCCCACGACACGGCGCTCCTCGTCTACGAGTTGTGCAACATCAACCCTGATAAGACGCACGTCACAATCCCCAGGCGGGAGAAGAAGTTGCGCCGAGCCAGCGAACCTCCCGCTCTGGTCATTCATTACCAAGACCTCGATGCGTCCCAGATCGGTTGGTGGGAGTTCATCCCGACCGTCACCGTTGCGACTGCCATCGACCAGTGCATCGCCAGCCGGGTGCGCCTCGATCTCGTACTCCAAGCCATCAATACCGCGCGACGCCAAGGGCGGATTGACGAGGCCACAGCTGAATGCCAACGCCACAACCTGAGGAATCCACGACAATGAGAGTCTTCGACTTACCCGACAAGCATCGTCCGGCTCCCAGCGTTCAAGCGCTCAACAGATGGCTGTCGGACGCAGAACGCGACACCAGGGTGACTGCGAAACGTCTGGGTTGGCTGGTAGCGTCCACCGTCGTTGTTGCGGCTCTGCAGCGCGCGCTCGGAGTCGATCAGCAGCCGGTGTTCCTAGTCAAGGGAGGGGTGTACATCGAGTTTAACCTTGGCCTAAGTGCGCGTACGACTAGTGATGTCGACACAATGTTCCGGGGTGGGCTGGCCGAGTTCGCAGACAGGCTCGACGAAGCGCTGGCATTGCCATGGGGGCCATTCGAGTTGGCCCGGACCGAGATCGAAGTGATTGACGCTCCGAAACTGGTCAAGCCGCGCAGGCTCTGGGTCCAACTCAGGGCGAAAGGCTCTCCATGGCGACGCATTCAGGTTGAGGTGTCATTCCCTGAGGGGAATATGGCAAGTCAGTCGCAGATCGTTCCGCCACCGAACCTCGGGTTTTTCGGCCTGGATGCCCCTGAGCACCTGATCGGCGTGGCGATGGACTATCAGGTTGCTCAGAAGCTTCATGCTGCATCCGATCCCGACACTGAGGATTATGAAAACCAGCGGGTTCACGACATCTGCGACCTGTTGCTGATCAAGGAGGCGTTCTATCCTGGCGTTCCACCTGCGCCGTTGAAGTCTGCTTGCGTGGACATTTTCGACTTCCGGGCTGACGAAGCCGCCCAACTTGGACGTCCGGTGCGCCACTGGCCGCCGATGTTTGTGATAAACGAGTACTGGAGGGTCGCCTACCCACCGCTGGCCGAGTCCATCGGTATCACGCTCTCTCTAGACGAGGCGGTCGCCGCCATCGACGAGTGGGTCACCGAGATCGATCGTCGACCCCAACACCGCCCTTGAGGTCTGGACACGCGTCGCCCAATATACCAACAGACGATCAAGACAAGCAGCCAAAAGTCTGACCGACCACGCCGTCCCACCCTTCTGACACGCCCGGGCCAGACACACATTTTGGCCTATACCCCGAAAAAACAGACAAGAACCTCCCAAGGGAGGTTCTTGTGGCGTGCGCGAAGTCAGCCGTCACAGGGAGCAAAGCGACCGAATACCCCCCGTTTACTACGCCTTGTTCACATCATATGTAGACAATGTCGAAACCTGATTTCAAGCTGCGCTACTGTTAACTCATGAGTAAAGGCTTGCGTCATCATGCCTAAGTCACCGGAAACAATGGGGTCCGTGAAAGAGCATGGAATACGAAGTTCTTCAATCGTTACAGGTAGTTTGTGCTTACTGTTAGGTCTAATCCTTATTGCTGTCTTTCGGATACTATCAGTTCCGTGGTTGGGATGGATTAGTGGTGCATTGTTCGTTGTTGGTATCGGACTGATTGTGGCTTACTGGTACATGGTGTGGCCTCTATTTGGGCTAAGAGATAAAGGCCAGCTAATTCACACTACTGACACGGGTACCCTTGACCAACTCATCGCCCAGTATGAGCAGAGTCTGAATGAAGTGGAGGTACAGCTGATAAGTCGCATGGTCTTGAACCCATCGCATTACATTGAGCAGCTGTTTGAGAGAGTTTCTCTCAATACTCGATCCACCCACATCTCACAAAGGTTTCTCGTCAGCATACCTGCCGATTCAGTACTCGAAGACCAAACAGAAGTGTTTCTACCATTGATCTATCATCCTAGAGGGCGACTAATCGAGTCTCTGCGACTCAATAGTGGGGGAGATCGGGCAAGATTCTTAACGGGCCGTGAAGCTGTGGCCCTGTGCTGTGCGTACATGAGACTCTACGTTGCTTCCATCGCATCTGGACTTGATCCAAGTCAGGAAAACTTGGTCATAGCCACCTACAAACAAACCATCGAAAAACAGGTTATTTCTTTTATTGATGGAGGCCAATCAACTGAAGAAGAACTGAAGACGGGTATCTTCGAACCACTCGAATATCTGTTGGGTGGGCAGTCCGACACGGAAAAGATGCTAAGACAGGCAGGCACCTTGCTGTCCTTGTTGGTGGCCGAATATCCATCTGTTGTGGAGTGCGACATTTCGCAGCGTGAAGCACACGCGGGTGCCTTGCATTTCGAGTTCATCGTTGACAGCCGAGAGATTCTACCCCGCGGAGTTGGTGAGAAAGTGAGTGGATTTACCCAGACGTTGTACGGCGTTCTGTCGGTCAGAAGCCCGAATATCTGTTATCCACTGCCCAACGCTGAAAGAGCACAAAGCTACCATCTCGAGGTATCTGCACCGGAGGGCTTCTACATGAGAACGCAGCAGATCAGGCATATCCAGAAAGTAGGTGCCCCGAAGAAACCTGCAGCTGAGACTCTGTGTGCCTCACGAAACGCCATTCAACCTGCATACGGTCAACGACGAGCACACCTCTACCTGCGAGATGCCAAGCACTCTAAAGACTATGAATTTGTCTGTATGTTTGAAGAGAGAACGCCGGGTACGGCAGGGTATACCACTGTCTCGTCTGTCACATCTGCCTTCATCCTGTTTGTGTGTGGCTATCTTCAGGTTCGATTGTCACCTGTCATCGGTGGTATGTTCTCATCTGGGCATGTGTTCAACAAGATACAGATCCTTCAAGGAAATGGAGACATTGCAGTTGCCCTACTGGCAATCCCGCCAGTCATCGGAGTTTGGCTCGGAATGAAGAGTGCAGACAGGCTTCTGTTTGGATCTCTGTGGTCTCGACTATCTGTTATTATCACGGTTGCCACTTGTTTGGTTGGCGCATCCACATACATCTACTTCAATAGCCGCCCCACAGCGGCCAGAGAAGCATGGATACTCTGGAGCGTACTGGTCTGTGTATCTGTGACCAACTCCATCATGTCTGCGTCCCGTTGGCTCATCAAATCCCGGTTTGAAACCGTCACTGCAGGCCGGGCATCCGAAAACGAAGATTACCAATAGGTCAATGTGTTTGATTTCATTTGTCGGAAAGGTATTATTAATAACTCAGCAACAAACGAAGTTGGCCCCATTGTGAGCAGACCAATAGCTCGAAGACGGAGGTAGCTGCCTTGCCCCCCAAGATTTTCGTTCTTGACGATGCTAGTCGCGGAAGAGATGATCCGCGCTTTCTACCTTATCTTGAAGATGCGAGAGCGTTCTTTAGCAACCCTGTCGAACAAGAATTATTTATTAATTGCTTAAAAACTGCCATCGAGCGGCGAAAGAAAGCGCCGGACTGTGGCAATTGATTGACGTAATTCCTTGATGGAGAATCACGGCCATATACAATCTGCAAATATATCTATCTTCTTCTCGATACCATTCAAGACCTAATCTCGGGTTATGGTGTATGAGCGAATCCACTAAATGGTTTTTGTCGTCGCCGGTATCCGCACAATAGACAGCGATCAACAGGTACAGTTGCGTGCCAGATGTGTTTTCTCCCGAATCCCCTTGGCCTGACCCCCTTGGTTGGGTCTACGTATTGTGAGAGTTGTTTTGATGCCAGCGTTGCCTGGCGGATGGATGGTTTTCATGCCTGGACGGAAGGCTCGGCGGCATTCACTTGAGCAGACAGTGACTTTGTTGGGCAGGGCGGATGCCCTGGCGGCTGGGGGGTGGCACGGTGGCGGATGTCTGCCGTGACCTGGAGGTGACGGAGGCGACGTACTATCGGTGGTGCAACCTGTATGGCGGGTTGAGGGCCGGCGACGCGAAGAAGCTGAAACGGTTGGAGAAGGAGAACGCTACGTTGAAGCGGTTGCTGGTTGAGGTGGTGTTGGAGAAGGCCTGCTTGAAGCAGTTGGCTGAGGGAAACTTCTGAGCCCGGCCAGACGCCGCCGGGCTGTCGATCATCTCCAGATCACCCCTGGTGTGTCGCAGCGGCTGGCCTGGCGTGTCGTGGGGTTGGCGCGTTCTGCGTATCGACGCCAGCCCCAGGATCGCACGGGCGCCGACCCGGATGCCTGGCTTCGCCAATGGATGGCCGACTACGCGAAGCCCCTCCCAGGTGGGGGTATCGACGCGCGTACGCGAATCTGCGCGGTCAGGGTGCCGATGTGAATCACAAGAAGGTGCAGCGCCTGTGGCGTGACGAGGGGCTGCGTGTTCCGGTGAAACGTCACCGGAAACGAACCGTTCAGTCAACGGTTGGCGCGCCCACCGCCGATACGCCGAACACGGTGTGGGCAGTCGACTTCCAGTGGGATTCTGACGAGACGGGCCGGACGATCAAGATCGCGACCCTGATCGACGAACACACCCGTGAATGCCTGGCGTCGCTGGTGGAACGGCGTATCCCAGCGGCTGTGTTGACCCGCATGTTGGACCAGATCGTCGCCGTGAAGGGCTACCCGCAAGCAATCCGGTGTGACAACGGCCCCGAGTTCGTCTCCCAGGTACTCGCCGACTGGGCCGAGGGCCACGCCGGGCTGGTCTTCATCCCGCCGGGCACGCCCTGGAACAACGGCTCTGTCGAATCGTTCAACAGCAGGCTACATGCCGAAAGCTTGAACATCACTAGTTTCTGGAACCTGCGCCACGCCCGGGTGGTCATCGGCATCTGGCGTGAGGAGTACAACACGATCCGGCCACACTCCACGCTCAGCTACCTCACCCCAGCCGCCTACGCTGCTACATCTGAAGAACAACAACCCGATGGCTCTCAAAGACGATGGACCCAAACACGGGGTCAGGTCGGGACTCATCGTCAATGTCATCGGTAGACTATCTCGCAGAGAAACACTCGAGCCACGGTTCCGAGACCACGAACTGAGTGTTCTTGCCAACAGCGAAGTGGCGCGCTGTCTGGGCGACATTGTTACCGAGGGCGTAGAAGTGGTGGATGGCTTCTACCGAGTCATGCGTTAAGGCTGAGCTGTTCAGTTGGATAACTGCACCTCGTAGCGTGCGAGTCACGGTTGAGCGATACACGCTGAACCTCTCGGCGATCTGTGACACGCCCAGCCCCGATTGGTGCGCCGCTGTGATGGCCTCCTTCTGATCAAAGGTTCTCATCCTTGACAGCAACAATTCACTTGTCGCCTTCCAAAGTTATCAGTCTCAATCCAGCCACTCGTCTCTGGGCTTGTTACGTTGTAGTTACATCATCATTTGGCTTCGCCAGCCTGCTCACATCCTGACAATTCTCGCTCCTTCAGCCACCATCTGAGGAGTCGTGCTCGGACGAGTCGTGGCGTCGCCCACTAGCAGATTCCAGACTTCCTGGATGGGCCAAGCGACAGCTGACAACACAGCACTAGCCGTCCTTTGATTGTCGAACCTCGCTGAAATTGCCGAGATGCCAAACAAGATGAATGGAATGCAGCCGATCCACCACCACGACCATATACTCCAGTCAACAGGAAAGCTTTGTTGAAGCAACATGATGAAGAAGAGTAGTGTGCTCCCCGTTCGCCCTGTATCTGTCTGGCGTCTTTCCTCAACTGGTAGGGTGCGTCCTAGAAGGTAGAGAACCAAGAGCCCAATGGCTATTGCCGACCCCCAAGCAAAATAGGCGTGATAGTTGTCGATCCCATTCAAGAAATTGTTCATCGCCCAACCGGCTGAGGGCCACATCCGACCCACGAGATCGGCGAGGAGCGTGAAGGGCTGCGCCCTCGAATACATGATTCCGAACACCGTCACTGCGTACCACGTCCCGCAGAATGTCCGATACAACCGGTCTATCAGTCTGGCCGGTATTGACAACCCTTCTTTTACTCCTGCTAGTAATCCACTCATAATTTTCCTTTCCTTGATGGGAACGTATTCATCATGACAATCTGGTACGACATTTTCGATACCTGAAACTATTCAATGCCTGTGCTGGCCTTGACCGTGGCGAGCGTGTTGCCTTAGTCGTCTTGGTAGATGATGAGGTAGTCGGTGGGGCGGTAGCCGGTGGTGGTGATCTTGGTGGTGACGTGTGCTCATTATTCAGGTTTTCGATCAGGCGACCAAACCTTTTAGTGTCTCGGGACGAGTTTTGTAGGTCTCATGCCTAATATCGTGTTCGATGACCTTCGCAGCATTGTCGGCATCCTCTGGAGAGAAAACAGGATATCGTTTACCGCATCTAGGACACTCCAGGGCAGGGATCGGCAAACTATGATAGGGGCCCAGCTCACAATCACATGAGCATACTGGTCGAACATCGCGTATTTCATAGCGTCTGGGGTCAAGGCGTTCTCTGTAGCCCCACCTTAGTGTCCAACGTTTGTATGTTGTGGTTGTATAACTGAGATAGTCTGGTTGGCTAACTGCGACCGGTGTTTGCAGAGGGCGAGTGGCAACATCCAAGGCAATAATCACGAGGAGCACGACCAGAAGAACCACATATATTGGTATTCCGAACATCAGAATAGCAACGATTCCATGCCCGAACCACTTGAGGGCTGCCAAGGGCGAGACCTGGGAGACAACCGCCTTAAACCCCGATGTGATGATGGACGCAATCAATATTGACCCGACCCCAATTGTCCATGGGTTTCGCCAGAACCTTATCTTCTTTGCTGCCATGCATGCATGATATCCCTCTACCGGTTCGACAAAGGTAGATCGCTTGACTGATTTCGTCTTCCAACATGGATAGGTTACGGATCTCCATACCAGCAGTACGAATCTGGTTGGTCAGAAATTGATCCAAGGTTCTCATCCTTACCAGAGGAAATCGGCTAGTGGCTACTGTTAGCCGTCAGGAAACCGCTTGGTCGATGACCGATCAGTCAGGTCTCCTTAGCCCCACTGTTCGGTCCCGCCGAGAGATTTCATGCTCCTTTATAAACGCCAACATTGTGCTCTTGCCAACGACAAAGTGACGTGCTGTTTGAGTGACGCTGTTACCGGCGGGGTAGAAACGGAGACCGGCTTCTATCCATACAACTGGCTGTGGCTGCCAACAGATTGAACGATGGCAATGGTGAGATCATCCTCTTCAATGAGATGGATATGGATACGGAGGTCACCACCAGCGGAGATCGAAACCGTTCCGGCATAGTTGCCCTTCAACTCGTGGCTACGAAGTGCTGGGTGAGATAAGTCGACGGTCGCGGTCGTGAGTGCTTGATTGACACGTCGTTGCTCGCCACTGGTCAATTTCTGGAAAGCCTTGATGAATTTCTTCGACAGTTCGAACCGGTCGATGCGACCAGTGATCACGAGTCCGCCTTGGTGAGGTGATCGAGATAGGTGCCAATCTGGTCGGCCGGGACTGACACAGTCTCGCCTCGGGCATACTCGGCATCGGCTGCCTCGATGTCTGCCTGTAGCAATGCCGAAGGCACGAAGGAATCATCATCGATGATGATGGGGTGACCGTTGATGAACCGGCGCAAGTCATTTTCTACGAGCGTACTGAGACTGATTCCGAGACGCTCGGCCCGGCTGCGAGCGGCATCTTTGATGCTGCTGTCCAGCCGGATGGTGAGAGTTGTTGAGGTACCCATGTGTCTAATGTAACACAAAGCGAGTGTGTCTGTCAACAACATTTATTTGCGTCTCTGGGTGGCTGCGTTCTTGGGCTCCCAGGTGACAAGCCAAACGCGTCGTGAACCAATGTCCGTCCCGCGTGCATATAGCGCCGACGCAGCCCCAGGTCTCGGTGAAAAACCCCACGGGAGGCAATAATCACCACACTGCCAGAGTTGTTGGGGTTAGTGATACTGCAGTCGCGGCTCTCGTGACCTCCCCACATGACCCTGCCCCTCGTGCCTAGGAGTCACAAAGGGGCAGGAGTACTGCTCAATCATCACACTGTATTAATACAGTGTGGTCCTTTCACGCCATGGCGTACTGGGGTACGGGAGTGAGGCGTACTTTCTGGAAGACCTGACGCAGGACGTTGTCGAGGTCTTGTGCGAGGCACTCGGCGGCGATGACGTGGTCGGGCCTGACGATGTACACCGAGAAGGGCGAGTTGTCGAACCAGGTTTGGAAGACGCCGGTGTGGTCTCCCACAGCAGTGACGCCGGGGGAGACGTTGTCGATGGCCCAGCTGAGTTGAATCTGGGGTACGACCTCCATCAGGCGGGCGCCGAGGTGGTCGACCTGTTCGCGGGTCTTGTTGGCGATCAGCTTGGCTGGATCGTTGTTCCAGGCCACGATGCGCCACTCGGAGCCGACCACGTCATCGAAGAGGATGTCGTGGGCGTCGGCCGTGGTGACCTTGGGCTGGGGGAACAGCCGTCCGGCCATCGACTCGCGGCCCCGGGTCACGACGGACTTCGAGGTCGGCAACGGAGTGTGGACGACGACGCCCTTCTCGTACTTGGGAAGGGGCTTGAAGCCCATGCCGGAGACCCACTGCTTCAGCGGGGGCACAACATCCATGACCGCGGAAGCGGCGTCGCGCAGGGTGGTCTTCCACACAGAACGTGACGTTGTCAGCTTGCCCATGTTCACAGACAGGTCGACCATCGCGCGGACGTGGTCGCGGCGCTCTGTGGTGTAGGTGTCGAGCAGGGAATCGTCGCACGTCCCCTGGACGACGGCAGCCAGTTTCCAACCGAGGTTGAGGGCGTCGCGCATGCCGGAGTTCCAGCCCTGGCCCGCGTTAACGGGCATGAGGTGGGAGGCGTCACCGGCGATGATGATGCGGCGATTGCGGAAATCCGAGGCGACACGGGCATTGAGCGTGTATACCCGGCGACGGATGACCTGCAACGAGGTCGGATCGGGCACATGCTCGGCCAGCAAATCGTTGACGAAGGCGTCCGTATCGGCCATCTCGTCGGTCTCGCCGTCTTTGAGCATGAACTCCCAGCGGCGCAAACCATGGGGCAGCGCGATCGACGCGTACCCGCGCTTCGGATCGCCGCCGAAGACCGCGTGGGGGGTGCCGAGCGGATCGTTGGCCACGTCGATCACCAAGCCGTGGGACGGCAGGGTCTCGCCGGGGAAGTCCACGCCGAGCGCGCCACGGATGTACGAGCGCCCGCCATCGGTGCCGACCACGTACAGGCCAGTCAACTCAGTGCGCTTGCCATCGGCGTCCTGGACTGTGACCACAACCTTGTCGGCGTCCTGCGTGACGTCGACGCCCTCATGACCAAACCACACTTTGACATTGCTGTAACGCGCGAGGCCGGCGAGCAGTTCACGGTCCACGTCAGGCTGGGTGAAGCCATTGCGGCGCGGGTAACCGAACTCGCGGGTGGTGGGCGCCATCCGGGCGATGACACGTCCCTTGCCGTTGATGATGCGTACTGGCTGATCGGGAACTGTGTGGGGCAGGACCTGGTCGATCATCTTGATGGACTGCATGGTGCGCAACGCCTCGTCGTCGATGCCCACACCACGGGGATAATCGATCAGCTCGTCGCGGGCTTCCACCAAAATGACGTCGATGCCACGCATGCCTAGCAGATGTGCCAGCGTCAAGCCGACAGGGCCAGCGCCGACGATGATGATATCGGTATCACGGTTCATTTTTTCCTCCGGTAGGTTGAAATGGTAGTTGCGGCAATCTTGGTCAAGAGAGTGACGTCGGACCCAAGCGCGACATAGTCAACGAGACCGCGATCGGCCAGTAAGAGGGCATATTCGGGGGCGGAGCAGAAGACTCCGAAGGTCAGGCCATGGCGGCGGGCCTGCTGGGACAGGGCCACGATCGCGTCGAAGACCGGACCTGACTCCCAGTCCAAGCGGGGAGTCAAGCCGTACGACAGGGCGAGGTCGTTCGGCCCCACATAGATCGAGTCGAGGCCTGGGACAGACATGATGTCTTCCGCGGCTTCGACTCCAGGCACGGTTTCGATCTGGACGACAGCCTTCACGATCGAGTTCGCTGTCTGTGTGACCGATTCACCGCCCGCGTAGAGGTTCGGACGGCCCGGTCCGAGGCTGCGACCACCAATCGGCGGATACTTGCAGGCGCGGACCAAAGCTCTGGCTTCGTCGGCGGTCTCGACGGCTGGGGCGATCACGCCGCGAGCCCCGGCGTCCAACAGACGGCAGATCATGCCCGAGTCGATGCCCGCGACACGAACCCATGAGTACTCGACGCTGCGGGGCAGCGCCCGCACGATCGAGCAGCCGGCTTCATAGCCGATCTCGCCGTGCTGGACATCGACCACGACACCGTCATACCCGGCATTGAGCATGTGTTCGGCAATAAGGGTTGACGGAACCGCCACATGGATCAGAACAGGGACATCAGACATGAGAGGCCCCCGCAATCCGTTGGGCGTGGGCGGCGGCGTTGTCAGTGCCCAGGATCGGCACGACGGTGCGTTTTCGAATCAGCCAGCGACCATCCACCTGGGCGTACTCATCCTGGAACTCCCCCATACTCGCCGGAACCAGTGGGTCGGGCGAGGAATCACGGAAAGCCAGATAGTAGATCGTCCCACACAAGACGGAATCGACCCATGCCAGGCGCATGCCGCCGAAGACGTGGCGTACCAACCCGCCAGCGATCGTGACCCGGCGGGCTCCCCATTCCTTGATGGCTTGCCGGCCGACCATGGTTCCCATCGGTCCCTCGGAGACGGCGTCCTCGGTGAACAACTCCCAGGTTTGGTCGGCATGACCGTGGTCCATCAGCCAACTGTGTTCGAAGACGAGTTGTTCGATTTCAGTACGGGTACCCGCATCGACTTTGTCCATATCGTCAGCCTTTCGAATCGAGGGTCGCAGTAACGCGGCCCATGCCAGTGATGGTCGCCGAGCACAGGACGTCTGCCGGCCAGGGTTCGATATAGCCGATGGAACCTGACAACAACACCTCGCCGGCCAGTAACGGCTGACCACGGTCGATCGCGGTCTGGGCCAACCAGACGACGGCATTGACCGGGTCGCCCATCACATTGGAACCCACACCCTCGGTGATCTGTGTGCCACCACCGTCGATGACCATGTGGACAGTCCTCAGATCGATGGATCCGTACGCAAATCTCTGTTCGCCGAGGACCAACCCTGAGCATCCTGCATTGTCAGCAATGGTGTCGACGATATCGCCGACACTTCCGGCGTACCGGAAATCGACGACTTCGAAGGCTGGGGTGATGTAGTCGATGGCGGCCTTGACGGCTTCCAAGGTCGGGTCGAGCACGTCGGTCTTCAGCATGAAAGCAACCTCGGCTTCGACGAGCAGATGGTTGAACGAGGACTTGGGCAAGACCACCCCGGAGTTGTAGACCATGTCGTTGTGGATGATGCCGTAGTCGGGCTCGTGAACACCGACACGTTGCTGGACCAAGGGGTTGGTGAGCCCGATCTTGCGGCCCACCCTGCGCACCCCGAGTTCAGCCTCGCGACGCCGGGCGACGATTTCCGAGATGGCGTACGCCGACTCGAGGTCATGCTCGGGCAACCGGGGAGACACGTACTCAACGGTGTAGCAGCCGACTCGTGCGGCGTAGAGGTCATTGGCGATGAGCTGAAGAATGTCTGGTGAGGGCTTCTCCATCACGATCTCCTTTCCAGAAAATCCACTGCTGCCGCGTTGAACGCGACCGGATCCTCCCACTGCGGCCAATGCGCGGCGTCGTGAATGGCGAGCAACTCGCCGTCGGGAATCAACCCGGCCAGTCGTTCACCAGTGTCCACGCCGCCCGAAGGCTCGTGATCGGTCCACACCAGCAGTGTCGGCACCGGAAGTGCAGCGAAATCCTCTTCCGTGATCCGATTACGATAGCGTATTTCCGGGTTCTGCAGGACCATGATGGACTTCATGGACTGGACGAAACCCTCGCGAGCATAGATGGCCCGACGCGACTCGACTAGCTCATCGGTGATCAGATCCTTGTTGTGGATGACGAGCTGAAGACGCTCTTTAACGTTGTCAAAGGTGGGGTCCTCGGCGGCCTTGTCGCTCACCGAACGGGTGGCGCTCATCGCCTGCATCGAGATCATCTGGCCGCCTGGGGCTGCCAGGATTAACGAGGCGACCCGCTGAGGATGATGCTGGGCGAACTTGATGGCGATCCAGCCACCCAGCGATTCCCCGCACAAAGTAGCCTTGTCGATCCCCAGGGCGTCAAGCAGTCCGATCAGGTGTTGCTCGTAGTCGGGTATCTCCAACGGCGTGGTCGCCAATGTTGTGTAGCCGTGCCCAGGATAGTCATACGCGATGACTCGCCCCACACCAGCCAAGGCCCGGATGTTCGGGGTGAAGGCCTCCAGATGCCCGCTGGTCCCGTTCATCAAGACGATAGTACGGTTGCCTTCGCCCACGTCCAGGACGCGAGTACGCCAGGGGCCAACCTGCACGTACGTCAATTGATGCGGCAGGTCGCAAATCTCCTGCCACAGTGTGGTCCCGCCCGACATGATCAGGCCTTAGTGATGGCTGTCTGGACGGCATAGCCGCCAGCCCAGCGCTCGACGGCCCAATAGTGGTCGACGGGCAACACATACGGACCAGCCGTGGACAAGGCCGCGTAAGCCGCGAGCCAACTGCGCATCTCATGAGCGGCGCTGCCGCCCTCCGCGATGAACCAGTCATTGTCCCAAGAGTCCGCTGGTGTGAGATCTCCAGATCGGAAGGTGTTGAGGAGTAGTTCGTCCCACTCCTCGTTCAACGGGTCGGAGGGCGCCTTGCCGTCTGCGACGGCCTGGATGCCATCGACAATCGCCTTCTCGCGAACATCGCGATCGGCGCGCGTGGGTTCGTACTGGGTCAACCGCTCCTGCAAAGCGGCTGGCGCGCCATCCCAGCCCGGGATGGGCGGGTCGTGTGAAATGCCGCCCGAGCCCACAAACAGGACACGCTTGTCGAGGCGCTGGGCGGCGCGGCCGAAGGCTTCACCCATGTCGCGGACCCGTTTCATCGGGGTGAGCGGATGGCCCAGAGCATTGACGAACACCGGTACGATCGGCTGGGTGAAGTCCTTGCCGAAGAGCAGTTCCATGGCGACCATGACGCCGTGATCGACCTTCATCCGTTCCGAGCGGGCGATGTCGATCCCCTGCTCCAAAACCCATTTGTGCAAGGTTCGCGCAGTCTCGGAGTCAACGGCGATGGGACCCTTGGGCGAGTCCCAGTCGCCAACACTTTCAGCTTGCGCTCCCACGACCCACGGGGCCATGGAGGCGTACAGCATCCCATTGAAATGATCGGGGCCGAAGACCACCACCACTTCCGGGTCGAAGTCCTTGATGAAGGCGTGAGCCTCGACCAGAGCGGCCTCGATCTCTGCGACCGTCGTTCCGCCGGGATTGACCCGCGGGTACGACGGCGCATGGGATACTGCTGCAACTGCTAGTGCCATTATTGAACTCCAATCGTTGTGGTGCGAGATTAATGAACTGGTTCGTCGATTTGGATCTTGCTCCGCTTCGAGCCGATGTGGAGGGCAAAGATGGATCCTGCCGCAATCAACAACGGTAGAGCGAAGACGGTATACAGGGTGCCTTGGCTCCACTGAGCATCAATGGCATAGCCGCCAAGGATCGGGCCGATGACGCCGCCGAGGCGGCCAACGCCGATGACGAATCCGTACCCGGTCGCACGCGCGAGAGTCGGGTACAGCTTCGGGATGATCGAGTAGAACCCACCGGTGCCGGCGGCGAAGAAGAAGGACGCGATACCCGCGACGATGAAGACCATCGGGATCGCGGTGCCGGCGAAACCGAACCATGCCAGGCCGAGGGTTCCCAGGACGAGGAAGATCGGGGTCACAATGCGGGGGTTGGCTTTGGTGGAGATGACGCCGAAGAGCAGGGTGCCGAGGATGCCGCCGATACCCGTCGATGCCAGCGTGGGCGCAGCCAGGCTCATGTCACCGTTGTGTCCGCTGGCCACTGTCGTGGGAGCCCAGTTATTGACGAAGTAGAACGTGACCATGTAGAGGGTATAGCCCGCCAGCATCATGAACGTTCTCCACCGAAGTCCCGGGGTCATCACCGTACGAATCGATCCCTTTTCTTCCTTGGCAGCCGGAGCTTCAAGCTCTGTCACCGGCTTTTGGCCCATCTTTGAGAGCAAGACATTGAGTTTCTCCAGGGCGCCCGGGCGAGCACTTTCCGAAATCCAGGTGATGGATTCGGGGAACAGCGCGATCGTACCCAGGGCGGCGAGAACGGCCAGGCCGGCGCCGATGAGGAAGGCGAAGCGCCATCCGCCGAAGGGGTACGCCATGTTGGCGATCGAATCCATGTTCAGGAAGGGGCCAACCAGCATCGCTCCGAGGACGGCACCGATGTTGATGGCTGCGGCATAGAGCGCCATGGTCACGGAGTAGGCCTTGCGGCTGGTGAACTCGGAGAGGATGACCCCGACAGCGGCAACGAGCGAGCCGATGCCGAGGCCGGTGACGACGCGGCTGGCCAGCAGCACCATGATGTCCTGCCCCAACGGGCCAATGGCCATGCCGAGGGCGACGATCAAGGCGGAGACGATGGCGACCTTGCGCCGTCCGATGCGGTCAGCGATGGGGGCCACGAAGGTCGAGCCCAAGAACATACCAACCAAGGATCCAGAGAAGACGTATCCAAGCATGCTGCCCGATGAGGCGTACTCATGCCTGATGTACGGCCCCGTGAACGACATCACGGCCATGTCGTAACCGTCGAAAACAATAAGGATTATGGACAAAACGACGGTACGAATTTGCATGCCGCTCATTCGCGATGTAGCAATAGAATCGGAAATCTTCATATGAGCCCCTTCATCAAGTTGTGACCCGTCCCTGGGCGATACGCCAAAGACAACCTTGTGGTGCGCGCCCCATAGCGATTATGGGGATTGCTTCGTTGGAAAATTGATGTCTTGATACGGACGACATCGACCACGTAAGTGTGCCGCCTTTTGTTGTGTTTCGTCAATGGTTTTGTCCTAAGAGCCGGGAAATATTTTCTGATGGTAAGCTTGTGAAGTAAAGAGTAGTTAAAACGTTAAGGGGAACCTGAATGCCAGATAAGAAAGTCGCCATCGTCATTGGTGGAGGATCGGGAATCGGAGCGGCTTGTGTCCGTGAATTCGCTCGCAGTGGATATCAGGTTGTGGCCATGTCGCCTTCCGGGAGCGCGGCCGCACTCGCCACAGAAGTCGGCGGCACGGGCATGGCTGGTTCCAACCGCTCGGTCGAAGACTTGCAGGCTGTTGTCGACCTCGCCCTGTCCACCTACGGTCGCGTCGACACAGTGATGAATGGCTCGGGACACGCTGCTCGTAAGCCGATTCTGGAGTTGACCGACGACGACTGGCGCGAGGGGCTGGACCTGTACCTGCTGAACGTGATCCGCATGACCCGCATCATCACCCCGCACTTCCTCGCAGCCGGCGGCGGCACGATCGTCAACATCTCAACCGCACGCGCCTTCGAACCCAACGACATGTTCCCGGTTTCCGTCACTTTCCGCGCTGGCATGGCCTCCTTCATCAAGATGTACGCGAACGAATACGCCCCCCACGGGATTCGTATCAACAACGTCCTGCCAGGGTTCGTCAAGGAAGATCCGAGCACCATCCCGGCGGAGTGGACCTCCGACATTCCCATGGGACGAGCACAGAGCACCGCGGAACTCGCCCGAGTCATCCGCTTCCTGGCCTCGGACGAGTCAAAGTTCATCACTGGCCAGAACATCCGCGTCGATGGCGGCGTCACCCGGTCGATCTAAGCCCGAATCCACCGATCCATTGCTGCTGCGCGACCCTGTGGAGGTACGCTGGCTCGTCGGGCGTCGCTCAACAGACGTCCAGTCTGCCCTCACGCCACCCGCCGACCCATCGCACCCCCACAGTGTCGCTCGCTACGCAAGCGATCGGTGGATTCGGGCTAAGTCCGTACTCGCGGATTCACGCCTGACTCCCCTGAATTCCCAGGTGTCAGGTGAGTGATCGACGTCCTCTGGCGGACATTGGTGACAGTCGCTGCGTCTCAGAACCTGAACCATCACGCCCCTGGTCTCCTGGCCGTACTGGGTCAAAATCCACACCGATTTGGCTTACTCGTGACGCCGAATTCCTTGGTCCTTCCGACATGGCGATGGCAAGTCAAAACATATTAATGATTGTGGTTTGCAAAAATTCAACGAGTCCGGCTGGACGACGATTCGCCGAATAATCAGGACAAATTGCTGCTGGACATCTGTTGCCCTGCCCTAAGTCTGGATGTATGATCAACTCACTTCGTATACCAACTAATTAAGGTGGTTCAATCATGCAATTCTTCTTGGATGGTTTTCGTGCCGGTGATCCTGACGTGAAACCAGAGGCGGTACGCTCGACTAAATCCGACGTAGTCGACGTTCTCGTCATAGGACATGGGCCCGCAGGCGCTCTGATCGCCGCCCAACTCTCCGAATTCCCGGGCATCACCACCCGCCTCCTGGAGCGTCGTGAGACCCCGATGATCCAGGGGCAGGCCGACGGTGTCAACTGCCGGAGCATCGAGATGCTGAATGCTTTCGGTCTGGCCGACAGGCTGAATCGTGAGGGCTGCTTCGTCAATGAGACAGCGTTCTGGGGGGCCAACGCAGCGGGTACCGGCATCGTTCGTACTGGCCGTGTCCGCGACGCCGAAGACGGCATTTCCGAATACAAGCACGTTCTGCTGAACCAGGCTCGTCTGCATGAGTATCTGGCCGAGAAGATGGGCAACTCCCCGACCAGGCTCCAGCCGGAATTCGGCATGGAGGTCATCGGCCTCAAGCTCCCCGACAACCCTGCCGACCTCTC
>Ga0123354_10005654_pt1 | contig 18265 bp, 8 predicted proteins | sample TergutLab28metaG_2_FD_97872 | JGI IMG/M metagenome (GOLD analysis project Ga0123354, IMG submission 97872) | Labiotermes labralis P4 segment gut microbial communities from Petit-Saut dam, French Guiana - Lab288 P4 | ecosystem: Host-associated > Arthropoda: Insects > Digestive system > Gut ...
ATTTTTTTTTTAAATTTTCCCCCCCTTTGCGGTTTTATTAAAAGTATTTTTTTTTGGGGGGGGGGGGGGGGTGCAGGGTGTGAATTAACTACTAGAATATTTAGAATTCAAAAACGAATGATAATATCAATGGTAGGAGTAAGCTCAACAACATCTTGCAGACAACTATTTAAAGAATTGAATATTCTCACATTGGTTTCACTATATATAATGGAAGTTATATAAGAAAACACCACCAATTTGTAGATCTGAATTCAAATATCCATGCTTATAATACACAAAGAAAGATGGATATCTACATCCAATCATACAATACTGATTTATATAAGAGAAGTTTAATAAATATGGGGACTAAATTATATAACAAACTTCCTGGTTACATAAAAGAAATAGGTAGTTAAAAGATCTTTAAGAAGGAATTGAAATCACTTCTTCTTCTGCATTCCTTTTACTCACAGGAAGAATTTGTAGCTTTGTAACTATGTAACCTCATTAGCTCTGTATCTAATTTAAGCTTTATTATACTATATATATAAGCGGTTCTGAAATAATTTGTAGAATACTATGTTTGTTGCTATTGGACTTATCTCACTTCTTGTATATTGCTAGAAATTGATGAGTCCACTTTCATATGTATGATATTTTGGACTAATAAATTAAACTAAACTAAACAATTTATCACAGTGGTTAAAGTTAATTAGAGCTTCAGCTATTGACTTCATCACTCCTACCTATCAGACTGTTTGTGTTGAGTTTACCACAATTTGCACACTTACAAACCAGTCACAATATTCAGATAGTGGCCTTGCCAGGCTTACTTTTGACACTAATAAAGAGTGAAATGTTAGTGATCATGACACCTTTGATACATTCAAAATTATTGAAATGAGATTTAGCATATTCCCTTAATACTGCTTGTGTTGTCTATCTTGGTCTCAAAACAGAGGTCTGTATATAAACATATTATAGCTTATTAAAATTTTTCAATATTTATTATACTGTAACCTTTGGTCTTGTCATTGTGTTCTATGCACATGCATGCATGTTACCAGAAAACCAACAAACTCTCTTAATATATAACCCAGCAACTTGCAGAATTGCAACCAGGTTTCTGAGTTGTATCACTAATAACAATAGTAGCATTATCATGTAATACCAATTTCATGCAAATCAGTCATTCACTAAGTTAAATGGGGGACTAGGCAGCAAGAGAATCTCACAATACCACTTTCCTTCTTTAAGACGCCAAGTAGACAAATAACTAATAAGAAGATATAGATGTAATGTAAATGGCATTTTATTTTATTGAACACCAGTGACCCAAGAAAGTAATTCAGGTTTTAGATCTAACAGTCATTTTTCAAGAAAATCATTCATATGTGTGATGCCATAACCCACATACTGGAGCTTTCACACTCACATTAGAAGTGTCCATGGGCATTTATGTTGTCTTCTTACAACACAGTCAGTTTTTCTGTGTAGAAGCACCATAATTATCTTCACTCTCTGAGAAGGCCTACATATAATTTGCAGCTTTATATTTCGTTCCCTTCTTAGCTGTTTTAATACAAAGAAGATAGGATTGCTAGTCTGTAGCATTCAATATGTTGTAAATTTGTCACTTTGCAGAGAATGGATGTGCAAAATATGGTGAAGATTTAAAAGACACAGAGAATACTGCCATTATTATTGACAAGAAAGTGCCAGGTAAGGACTTATAAAGCAGTAATACATGATTAAATAGAATGAACAAAATTAAGAGGGAGTCTGCCGTGAGGTGGAACTCTGCAGGGATGTCACCACTTACAGAATAACTCATTGATTTATGGGCAATGTTAAAATGAATGTTAAAGTAATAGGTTTGGAATTTGTGGCTCAAGATGAAAACAAATGATGAGCTGTCATGTAGAAGTTAATGATCGTATCTGTTTCATAGAAGGTATGGATGTGTGGGCTAGTTGACCAGCTGTCTGTTGCTAAAGATGAACACTTATCTTTGAAGTACTTAGTTAATGAGAAAGTAATGTTGCATTAAAATGCAGAAGAATATTTTAACACTCCCAAAATAAGCTTTACATAAAAGGAAGCATTATATGTGCTTGATATTAAAAGACAGACCTATCAATTAACAAGTACTTCAACAAAATGGCAGTAATGTATTAAGTTCCTATGCGTCACAGAATCCCATAAAATTTTATAACTACCATCATATTCATCATTACTGTTGCTATTTTCCATATTTTGAAGGTCATATTGGCACACCTTTTTATCAAAATATGAATGCGAATTTTATTCTGGTATGATATTTTCCAGGAAACGGGTGCATTTTATGGCCCAAAAAATAAGGTATACCAGAATGGTATATGGTAATTAAGTATATAGGCTGTACTTAATTTTGTTATACCATTGTTGTTGATATTTAAAATAATATGTTTTTAAAAAAGTAATTATGTACTCATCACCAAATATTTTAAAATATACTGTCAGAATTCTAAAGCAGATTACAACGTGCAGACAGAAGATGTAAACAGAACAACACAATTTTTACAGGATGTTGAGAGAAACAGAAGGAAGAAATTGAAACTTCTGTAGCTTATGTGGTATTACAACTTTTACTGCAAGTTTAAACAATAGATCACAAATAGGTAGGTAGATTCTGACAAGTGGGGTACTTGTCACAGGCTGGGAGAGCATGACTTAAATTGCTCAAAAATTAATAAATAATTAATTAAATATCTGCTTTTGTGTGTACATGTAGTATGACTCAAATTAGTAAGCTAACACCAGCATGCTAATATCACTATTTGTTTAAAAGTTATTACTTAAGGCATAGGCTTGTGCAAGATAGGCCATGTACACATAATATTGAGGTGCTTTTGCATAACCATTGTTGCCATGGAAGAGCCATGAGTATTACATATACTGAGTGTGTGTCTGTAGCTTTAGTTATCCAGCATGCAATGCACATGTGCTGTATAATATTGTTCTCTGTGGCCTGTCTGGCTGTACCATATTTTTCCTCATTATCTTGTAAACAGCATGATTTTTGGAAAAAAAAGATTTATTGAACATAAAATGTGGGTTTTGATTTTCTCTAAAACCTTTGAAATATTTTTCATTCTAAGAAGAATTCAGGGAAAGATTATCATAAATGTAAATATGTCTTCATGTAAAGTATCCATTATTCTTGTCGGATTCTAACAAAACTTGAATTTTCTTGACAAATTTTCAAAAAGTACTTAAATATCAAATTTCACAAAAATTTGTCCAGTGAGAGCTGACTTGTTCCATGCAGATGGGTGAACAATCATAACAAAGCTAAAAGTCCCTTCTCACAATTTTGCGAATGTGCCTAAAAATATTGTTGAAAGGAATTTTATTAAAAAGATTAGAACTGATATCAACAGAAAAGTTCCTGTGTGAAACTTCATAGTAAAATTCAGTTTGGTTTCATTGGTATTTTAAATAATTGTGTTCCCTTCCAACATGAACATGACAACTTTTTAATGGAAGGAATTTTAGTCTTCCCTCTTTCACACATTCCACCATATATGAAAAGCTTTCACACCAGACATTTATGATTATTCTCACTGTTTCAGGGAATGAAGCCGGGATATGCGATTGGCCATCAAATGGCAGTTATTGCAATAAATTGTGGTGGGTGCTTATTAGACCAATTGCCATATTACTGGCCGCAACAATCCCCAGCTGCCATTCAGAATTCTGTAAGAGATTCTTCATGGTGACCTTCTTCATGTGTATTGTATGGATTGGAGCAACTTCATATATGGTATCATGGATGATAACTATTATAGGTATGCAGAAGAGCAAAATACTGTCTTCCAGCAACCAACATAGTCTATGTTATAATGTTAAAAATATTTATTCTCACTTACAGATTTAATGTAAAGTTTCATAGAACTGTCACATTATTATATGCCAGCCACTTTAATAGCTTTGTGATAAGGCTGAAATTGACAACAAATGAAGATGATAGTTTCGTTAGCACATACAATGCTTGATACCAGATCAAACTCTGTTCTCTTTTGTTGGGAACCAATTCTCACTTTTAATTCATTTTGTGTTGTGTGAGAAGTACCAAACCTTTGTCTGTAGGGGCTGGTAAGTGGAATAAAATGTTACTCTTCACTTGCAGGAGACACATTGAAGATTCCAGATTCTGTGCTTGGCCTTACATTTTTGGCTGCAGGAATGAGTATACCAGAAGCTGTTTCAAGTATAATTGTAACTAACCAAGGTAAAGATAAAACAATGACCAATTGGATTCTAAATTTACTACGAAGTTGTAATTAGACTAATTAGATAAAGGGACATTACTATGTCCTCAAGACACTGGGACTTAACCAGTATCTTACCATGTTCACAAGACAAGGGGACTGAGCTAATTTATTAATGTATTCACAGACACTGGGACATAATTAGTGTATTACCGTGGTCACAACTCACTGGGATTTTTCCAGTTTGTTATCAGTTTCACAACACACTGCAACTCAGCTAATATACTACTATGTTTGTAAGACACTGGGACTGAATCTGTCTATTACCATGTTTAGAAGACATTGGGACTGAACAAATTTACCACATATTTCAGTCACATTATAACATTTTCTAGATACAGTCTTCACCTATAATTACAATTTTGGCTCTGATATTACTGGCATTCATTGAGATTATGTGAGTTGAGAGTAATTTTCCCATAAACACAATGACAAACTTTGGATGATGGTTCCAGGCAATGTGTTTTGTCAAAGAAAAATGTGTATTTATACTTAAGTAAAAATTTACAAATGTACAGAATCTGACAAATCACCATTTCAGTAGGAGGCACTGCCTATTGATATGTAGGTGTATCATCTGGATCATCTTCTCCAGTGTCCAATAATATGGATGATAATGCATGAGTCCCTGAAAATGACTTGAAGAAATTATGCACTTAAGCCTCTTTTCTTCTTCAGAATCTCCTCATAGCAATCAGGATTCCTCGCAATTCTTCATCTAGTTTTTGCTGCTTGCTTTACATGCAAATCAGTATCCCAACCACCTCAATGCTAGCTTGACTGAATTCAAGCCCCTCATTTAACGCTTTAAACGCCGAGTTAAATCCCATCTGCCATTTGCTGACATTATTAGGAGCTCACCCTGTTCTCCACATTAGCAGGCTAAAGGTTAACTTCAAAACTGCCATGATTCTTAGGCCCAGGATGAGGTTTCCTAGTTTCTTAAAGGGCACCTTGCTTCTATATTTGAACAAGATCACTGAGTGGCAATTCCTGATTATGTTAGCACAACAACTCAATAACATTTTCAGTACCATACATAGGAATTTACATGTGTAGTATGTCCTTCCCTTATATATGCCAACATGATATATTCACCCCTCTTTAATTTACTATTTTACAGAATCATCATCCATACCTGAATACCATATCTCTTATCTACAAACAGCTCAGAAGTTTAGAACACTAAACTAATCTCCATTAAGGATTACACAGAACCCAAGCCTATTCCAAAAAAATTCATCATCTAATCAGCACTTATGTTGATCATCATGGTTCAGAATCCACAGAATGCTCAAGAAAATATACCCTAACTACTGTCCATCCAAGACTACCATATAACCTGTAACTATATATGCCCTGCAGTACCATCAGTGTAAAATTGTCAATTATAAAAATGAGATCTCATTTAAATTCAAACTTAGAGTGCAATATTTCTTCTTGGTATATTTTAATATTATGTCTTACCTGATGATGGCCCATTTCAGCATAAACATGTTGTAAGCAATTTTCTCATGTACATAGTAAAACATTCTTAATTGTGATTGATGATATTTTTTCTCCAATAATTGTTATCATCACAACATTATGGACCAGTTTAAGCTTAATATGCTGGGTCTGGGACAAACGACAGAAGTACAGAATGGCGTAAGTTGTGGGATTACTGCAACGTAAATTATGTAACACTATGTGTTTTGGCACCGTTATATGATGATCAGGTGTTCTTGCATATTCACTCCCTTCTCACTGTGACATTAAATTATCATGCACATTAAAACTTTACATTTAACATTTAAAGTTTCACTGTGCTTTTTAAGCCATAGCAGTGGCATCAAGTCAGCCCACAGCAGATAAACTGACATACATCAACACAACAGTGGGATTTAAATCAGGCTGTAAGGGATGCTGTCTTTAATGCCTGGTACTTTGAAAGTTAAGTTTAAACTTACTGACACTGAGAAAATTAAAATGTTTTGTGGATAGGGAGTACTGTTGTTGTTCTTGAGAATATTGTCATAAATCAGAGTTTCGATGCTGTGTTAGTAAGATTCTATAAATGCAAGATTTTCAAAAGTTTCCAGTGTCAGTTTATACACATTAATATATTAGTCCTGGTGTTAGTCATTTTCTTTGTAAGCCAAGAATGACATGTGGGTTGATCACTTATACTGATCTCATTAACCCTGGTGATGCCCTGTTGTACCTTCCATTGATTTTTACCTTTTAGAAATCCTGATTATTTTTTTATTATGAGACTCTTGAAACATTTCATGCGTTTGTTCTTTATTTTAATATTTAAACTGTTATTTTACTTCCTTTATTTCTGCATGAAATTACTGTTATGTTGCCTCCTGTTAGTAGTCTGTGTGTTGGATGTACACTAATTGGTGTTTGATGTGGACTGTTTGAATATTCCAGTACTTGTTACATGGGAAAATTATGGTAATGGTTCTGCTGTGTCAATTTCTTGTAGTTTATCAGGGATCAAATGTTGGGTTTGCAACCACTTTATTACCATGCTCAAAAAACATAGGGATGGCACAATGAGTTTAACCAAGTCCATGGTCTAACACATCATTTGTGTAATATCAGTTCTTCTGGGTTGACCTTAATCCAGAAATTGTCCTTTCTCTTCAGACTTCCTGGTTAAATTCTTGTATGCATTTGACATGGTCTCATTCATGTAACGTACCTTTCCTGTCTCATTTTAACGGATTTTGTCACCTTGATAATATTAGGTATTAGAAGCTCCTCAAACTGCATTCTTCTCTTCTCTGAGGTTCAAATAGTTTCAAATGCTGTTCTGTGTTCTTCCATTAGAGCAGCAGACCAAATTTTAAACTAATTTAAAATATCAGGTAAAATTATATCTCTGTGTAATACAAGTGTAATTTTATCTTTTTAGGTATGAGGTGAGAGGACAAATTATTCTGGTCTAAAAAGTGCATTCCCAAAATATAAGCTGCTTTTATCTTCTTTATGAAAATTAATTTTGGCTCCTTATGTTAATTCTGGCCTATTTAAACTTTCCACAATTTCAAAAGATCCCTCAAATAACTGCAATTTATAGCATACTAAGCTGTTGTCTTGCTAAGGGGACATACAGACTTAGTTTTTATATATAAGTAACCCAAACAGATTCTCAAACATTCTTAGGATATTAGCAATCGGCCATCACATCTCTCTTGGTAAAACTGACAATTATGGTTTGCACTCCGGACTTCATATTCCAGTAGGGGCAGTAGAACTTTTATTATTACTGCATCCAGAACAACTCTGATTAATGTAATTGGAGGATGGAGTTAATTACTGCCATCAATGCCAAATTCCAGAATGTTTGAAGTAGCATTTCTTTGTACCCTGTGGGCTTGTTGCATGATATACAGGCATATTACCACTACTTTCAACACACTGTGCACTCAGAAAAGATCTCGCTCAAGCACACAGTGAAAGTCTGGACAGCTATTACCATAGGTATGTTCTTTGACTGTTTCTTAAGTGTGTTGTTTGGTCATGTAAGTAAGAAGTTTTACTGAGAAGTTTGGTATGGTTGTATCACTCACTTTAAACGTACATTCAGTAAATGCATAATTCAAATCTTTGCTGAGTACTGGCTAACCTAAACCTCTCCAGATGAATATGCAGATAGTACCATGAAACAGACCATGACTTTTGCAACCTCACCTGCTCCTTACTCATAATTGTCCTGCCACTTCAACTGAAATTTTTAACCACTGCAGTTTAAACACTGTACAGAATTACTACAAGTTTGTGACAGGCCGAGTCAGCAGCAGATATGCAGTAAAATCTATTCTGAATTCAGTTGTTATTTTTTATATTCAGTATTCCATTACAAAGAGTATAAGTTGCAGTGAGCAAAACTATAAGAAATTTAACTCATGTTTTCCAATCCTGTAACTACACATTACATAGTGCACTGCTGCAAAGGGTGTCATAATTGAATAGGTTTCAGTGTCCTACACTGGATGACTATCATATTGAATCATCCCATGGTTCATACATTGAAAATTTTTAAATAATTTTTTAATAATTATGGTGTTAGATTTACAGTTGAAGGCATGTCCTGCATTTTATTAAATAAGGATAGCTTGTTCCAAGATTAGCAAAGATACACATCTGCCACCATATAAGCTAGTGCAAAAGATTCACATTAGGAATCTTGTCTGTAAGTATTTCTGTTAATTTCCATCCAGTTATTCCATTTCAATGTAATAATTTCTTAATAATTTGAATTATTCTGTTACAGGTCATGGCAGTATGGGAATCAGTAATTCTATAGGTTCTAACACATTCAATATTTTGCTGTGTCTTGGATTGCCTTGGCTGATCAAGTGTTCATTTCTACCTGCAGTTGAAGGTCAACATTATATAGGGATTCATTCTGGTGGCATTGGATACAGTGCTATTTCTCTCTTATCTGCATTATTTCTTCTTTATGCTACGTTCTTATTCAGTGAATTCAAACTAGACCGCAAAGTGGGAATAATTTTTCTTTTCATCTATGCTGTATTTCTTATTATGGCAGCCCTTATAGAACTGAACACATTTTTTATGGTGAATCTTCCTGTGTGTGGTCAAGCATATTAATTTAACCCTTCAAAGATTCTGGGGTTTAAATGCCAACTACTGCCCAGGACAGAAGAGTTTTAAATTCATCTTAAGTACATTGACAACTGTATGATGTACTAAGGCTGAAAGTATGAATAATTAAAGTTCCATACATTGCCCTGAGGTTAGCACTGAAGTGTTGACAGTCCTTCACTGATTCTTATAAAAGAGTGTCTTTCTGTATATAAAGGTGTAATAATTCTAATCACTTACGTAATTTTTATCCAGTCTTATTCCTAAACTTCCATGTCGCATATCTGACTAAGAGTTGTTGCATAAGAGGGAGAGACAGTGTTTTGAAATATTGCGAAAACCTAATTAAATTCAGATTCAGAATCAAAGATTATGATGATTTTCTAAATTCTGCACTGTAAAATGGCTTTTAGTTCATTGCATAAATAAGGTACTATCAAAACTATCTTTGGCTTTATGTTTTTTAATTGGTTCAGCTCCATGTTATGGTTTTTATTTGGATATAATACATACATGGCATATATCATGTGTGATCAAGGAGGTTTTATGGACAGGAAACTAGTTTGAGGAAATACAATGAGAAAGTCTTGAGATGCAAAGAAAATCCAGAAACCGCAGATTCAAACAGCTCTATATATGGTACTTGGTACATGTTCAAATTCATTATTGCATTAGTGTTTGTTGTAAATGAAGACTCTAGATGGTATTTGTGGAGTTGTCTTTCTATTCTCTTAAGTGGATAGAAGTCCACTATTGTACATTACATTCTGTGTGTCATATACTATAAATGTCCACAGTCCTTTATCAGTGGAACTGTACAGCAAAATATTTCAGTCTAGGTAGTTATAATGAGACCACATGTATTTGTCCAAAATCACAAATTTTGTGTTCTACTTTACCAACGAATTCAGTCAAATACAATGTTGTTTCAGTTTTTCTTGTTAAGAATTGTCTAGGTTCCTATGTAAACTTATGTGCATACACACAAATACAGGTAAAATTTACAACAGATGTTATAATCAGTAGTAAAAAAAATATGCTTCACATCACTGGCTGTGAAAAGAGTGTCTGACATTATATACATAATTCTGAAATCCACAACATGATGTATAAAATGTCACATTCCTAAAATTTGTAGTGGAACTCAAAGTTTCCAGCAGCGTTCCCAATTTTATCTCCCTCACCACACTAGATAGCCACATTCAGCTAGCCTCTTCTACAGTAGACATTTCAAATATTAAGCAGTTTGATTACAGATGTGGCCATTTGAATGTGTGTTGCCAAAGTTAGAGTCAAAATTAAGACTGCACAGATTTGTACCTCACTACATCAAAAATGCCTTAATGATACAGTGTATGGGAACAAAGGAAAATTCCCCCCACAAAGGAATATCTTGGTGTTTCAGAGTTAGCCTAATGTCTAATACTTCGAACAATATATCTCACTTAGAAACATGTACTTTTATAGTGTTAATTTGTGGGGCTGGAGAAGAATGCTGAAAGAAATTTGTTCTGCATTCTCAGGTAAAACTATTTACGATATTTTAACAGAAATATATATATATCTTGGAAACATATAAACAGCAGTCAAATAAAGCATCATGTACAGGGTTAGATAAGACTTCAGATTTTCTGATCAACTTAAAATAATTATGGGGTATCAGATTTTATGTTACCTGAAATATGTTAGTGAATTATATAAACTACTGAGAACATGTGATCACTCACCTTAAGCAGAATGAGCATAGTAGAAATTGGTGATTGTTCCACCTCTTTTGGGAAATGTGTTGTTGTGCAAAGAGAAGCAAACTGAGTAAACTGTGGAATGTCAGGGGTGCAAGCTTGCATATTAACACCAACATGAATCATAAAAAAACAGCAGTTTAGTAAGGGGAACAATCTAAGGTGAAAAGCAGAATTACATACAGACAAATATGCTGATTACATACATGTAACAAGTTATCCTCTCACATCTTCGAAGACTACATACCGAATTGAAAAGAACACAAAGTACAAACAAATACAAAATCTGCAAAATTTTGTGGATAACAAAGAACACAATAAAGATCCAGACTTCTTACTGAATAATATCAGGCAGAGCTGGTAGTGTGACCAGTCCAGCAGAAATGTAACTTTGTAACAGAAGAGTGATTCTTTCTGACTAGGATGGTGATGGACTGCATCACCAAATACAGTGACTTCCCAAGAAGAAAAAAATTTGAAAGGAGAGATGAGCATTTGCATATGCTGAGCTACTTCCACTAAATGATAACTTTACAATTGCAGTAATGGTACTGGACCATGACTAAAGATGATTCTGCATCAACCTCATTGCAAAATAAGTGTTACTTGTGAAGAGATCTCCAGAAATTCAACTTGAATCTTTAGTCATTTAACAAACTCCACTTGCCCATTTTCTTGCTCTGTACAAGTATTCTTATGTCTTCCCATATTCCCATAGTATAAATGTATTTCTGAACCCTAACCTCTGACATATTTGTTGGCATAATTTGGTTGTTCATGTATGTTAATAATTTTTATAAACATATCAGAGCTAAAAGGAGAGGCAGATTGAAGATGGTATGATTATTCAGTGCTGTTAATTACCACCAGCAACATCCTGCTTCGTGGTTCTAATGGAATATGCAAGTAAAAATTAATAAGCATAAATATATATTTTGATAGAGAAATTAACAAATAAAAAGTGCATTAAAAAGAATATATTAAATTTTTAAAATGTTCTCACTTTTTAGTATGGGGCATTAAATCCCTCTATTATGGGGCATGTGGCTGAAATAATGGTATTAATACTGACCAATTTAAACACTTGGCCAAGTGGTCTATGAATGCATCCACCATTATTGTGCAATGCTGGCAAATAAAAGGTCATACAAAGTAGTAGAGTATTTGTACAGTGTACAATGTCATATTCAGTTTACTTCATTGATTATATCACTTAACATTGTATACAAGTGTATTTACAGTATTTTAATTCTGTATTTTCCAGAAAATTAAAGTATATTTGGTTGGATTTTATTTCTGTATTTTCAAACAGTTCTAATCAAGGTTTCTCACACCCTCTCTACCACTCTCAAGTGAACTTGTTTGCTATACAATAAGGTTCTGATTGTTGTTGTTGTTGTTGTTGATGATGATGATGATGATGATTATTATTATTATGATGACGACGATGATGTTAATAATAATAATTTTTGTCACCATTATGCATGACATTTAAAATTATATACTTGAAACAAACCATGTTTCTAGGGTGTACAGTGTTGCAGCTGTCCTGTTTACAGTTTGTGCTACATATAATGTTATTTCACACATGAAATATGTTCTGTATTTTTACATTAGTTCTTTATGAGGTATGTGTGCAGTGCCAATATGGCTGTTTTTTATAGTTCCTTGATTTCGTGCTATCCCAGTATGTTGCTTAGGTATTGTCTCAATAATATTTTGATGGCTTTAGATGCCCTTATTATTTCTAGTATCACTTCTGCTTTCAAATTACACAGAATTTCTCTTACAAGGTATTTATATTTTTAGAATCTTCTCAGTTTCTTTCTTAATCACACTTATGTCTCCTAAATTGCAACACTTATGAACATTATGTTCCTTTTTATTATCACGGATTATGACGTCTGGTTTATTGTTAGGAATGGTTCTGTCAGTTTGCACTTGTTGATTCCATAACCTTAACTTCATGACTTGGTTTGACTGATTTTGGTACATGGTCATATCAGTGCTCATTCTTTAATTTTATGAATGAGATAGAAAAACAAACTGAATGGTAGTTAGATCACCCATATCAAGTCTGCTCATAATTTATTCATGAGTATAGTTTGTATTTGGTAATAACTAAACAACACCATGTAGCAGAATGCTTCTTGAAAATCTCATATATCCTCAAAAAGTCAAGAAATTCCCCTCCCACTATATTTTATATAACCCAAATGTTGACATTTATTGCTTTCCTGAGCCAAAAGAATCCAGTTCTCACCCTCCAATACTATTTACAATCCAATTTATATTATCCTTCAATGTATGCATAGGTTTTTAAAGTGATCTTTTTATTCCCAAATATTTTCAAGACCTTTAAATATTTACTGCCTGCCTTGATATTATGAATCTATGTTCTGGAAATGATACATAAACTGTAGGGCAGACTTTTGTCACTCTAATCAAAAACAGAACACAAAATTTAAAATTTACATGCTGCTGCCATTCGTGACGTACTGAGTGACCAGCAGGCATCTATGCCAAATATTAGTATGGTTTTGAAATACTGATTTTGTATTCCTTTTTGATTGAAGGATAAATCTGAGAACTGAATGGAACCTCCTCTCCAGTAGAGGCATAAATGTAGACATAATGCTGGCCAGTTTCTTTAGTTCTTGTTTTGCAGCTTGTAAAAGAATTTATTCTAATAGAATTTAGGTGCAGTTTTATTTGAAACTGTATTGTAAATGCTATACAAGATATGAAAAAGAATTTTACAAACTCATAATTAAATTAATATTTCAATTGTTAACCCTTAGCCGCCGAACGACATATATATATATGTCACGCTGTGAGCCCTTTAAATAGTCAAACGGCCACTAAAGTGGCCGGGGGGGGGGGGGGGGGGATTTAATTCTGACGTCAAAAGGTTAAACTGTGCCACATTCAGGTAAATGTTCAGTGAAGAATATTGGGCTAGAGTTTTATAAAGACATATGGCATTAATGACAGTCTATACCACAGTGAATATTTTTATGAGATATATTTTTGTTTTATGTTATATTGGTGGGACCGCGGTAGCACAGTGGTTAAGGTACTGTGCTACAAATCGGAAGGTCGCTGGTTCGATCCCAGCTGGTGTCAGTGGATTTTTCATTGACATAAAAATCCTTCCGATCGCACTATGGCCCTTGGGGTCGACTCAGCGTCTAACAGAAATGAGTACCAGGAGCATTTCCTGGGGGCAAAGACGGCCGGTGCGTAAGGCCGACAACCTACCACCATCCTGTGCCATTGTCACGAAATCTGGGAACCTTAACTTCCTGGAACCCTCTGGGCCTTTTCAGGCCTGTAATGGGGCTGCTTTACCTTTATGTTATATTGACAGTGCATAAATCCATTGAGTAGATTTGGTAATGAAATTGCATACAGCTAGCCATGACCTGCTGGTACGTACTTTCATTTACACCATGTTAAATGCAGATGGTAATAGTAATGACCCATATTTCCATTTATACTGTGATTAAATCCAAAAAGTCCCCATTATTTTGCAAGAAAGCTTCAGCTTGAGTCTCATAAACCTTTCAGTCACATGACTACAGCCACTATGTAAGCAAATGATTACTGGCAACCCCACCACTCTGACTGCAGAAACACACCTACATGCAGAAGACTTCACAATCTCTCCCTGCTTCTGACATCAGGCAAGGTTCTCTGACATTACCTGTGCATAAAGCTGCAGACTTTGGGTAATTACTCCTGCTATAACAGTGTCACTGTGATAAACACATTAGCTGTTGGTGTTTTTCCAAATAAAGGCATGTTGTGCCTTTCTGAATATTATGTCTGTAATCTTTTTTATCTGGCTGGTTAAAATTCTTTCACAAATTTTGTAATAGCAACTGAGAAGTGTTACCCTCTAACTATGGCAGAGTTATTTGTCATATTTCTGATGGGCCTGCATTGGCTTTCCAACCATCTGGTATATAATTAAACGTGAAAATTTAAACACTATATGAATTTTAATTTTATAGCTTCTCTGACATTCTACTACATAGAGGATGGGAAGCAAACTAGATCAAAAAACTGTATTGCAAAAGGTATTTGCGTATTAAGTGCACTCAGGATTTTTTTATATAGTGGTATGCAGGGGACACACATTGGAACTACATTATATATTGTAGCTGAGATAGTTTGGATGGTGTTTTGAGTAAGTTATAGGTTGGGTGAGCAAAGTATAGGGATTTCATTCCTGGAGGGGGTTGGGGGGAGGGGGTGGCAAGAGTAGACTCCTACCCCAGCCAGAGTACATGTATTTTTCTCAGTCAGTACTGTACCCATACTTGGGTAATGAGTTGGGCCTCTGGACTTCTACCGACTTTCTGGCGAAAAGTGCAGAACCATTCACACAGCATAAATGGAGCTCATAAAACTCAATCTATCTTTTTTAACATTTTATGAGGTGACATTTGTGAGTTTTAATTGAAAATGGTGTGCATCTGTGTTTTATTCACTGTACCAATTTGGAGGTACCGTTTGTGTTAACATAAGGATTCCCTGATTATGGCACCCTGGGAGTGTCAAAACATGTAAGAGAGGAAAGTGTGTTTTGAAAGTGTTTACTTTTTAGTGTATGAGAGGTTGGTTATATAGACTGAATTGTGCATCATGCACGATACATACAATACTAAGATGGTTCTTATCTGTTGGATTGGTACCAAGGTTAAGAATGAAAGACCTACAACTCATTTTATATATGCCCTCATGGAAAGGCTTTACCTCACAGTATGTTCTAGTACTGAATTTGTTGCTATCATCTTCCTAATTAAGACTTCTATGTTATGTGACTGTTGATTTTACAGTGTTCAATCTACTGTTAAGATATTTTAGGCTGTTTTAAACTCATATTTTTTAATTTTTAATATGGTTGTCATTTTATAAACCATAAAATTCATGCAATCCATAACTGACAAATCTAAACTACAGTAGAAAACCAACTACGTTCAAGATCAAAGATAACATCAGGACCAAAAGATGTAATCTAAAATGATTAGCAAACTTTTATAAGTTTCAAACAAAATAGCTCTGTCAAGGGAATTTATTTTTTGTTTGATAATTGTTATTAGATCACAGAATTAACCCTTTAGTGCCAACCTCATTTTACTGTAAGGACTATTAATTCTTCACATGCTGCCAACCTTGGAACACCATATGGAAATGAATGCATCCAAATGCTTCCATCCTTGGGAGAATTTAGAATTTAAAGACCAGCACCATTGGAAGGTTACACCTGGGGCACAGAGACATTATCACAGACTCTTGGCTACCCATCTGACTTCCAGCAACTTTCTCTCTGCACACCTTTTGTTGCTACCAACAGTTATTACATGCTTCCGAACTTCTTTCTGTCCTTTAGCATGTTATTTAATGGCTCCAAAATACTGGGGAAAAAACTGCTCCAGTCCCAGTCAGTTGACCATAAATCCCACATAGACTAGCCTGGGACCAAACATGGGTCTCTGTGGTGAAAGACCAGCGACTTTCATTCTAAGTGTGTTCCTGGGATATCTGGGTTTTATGACTTTCAGACATCTTGTTATTTTATTTTATTAAAATATTTCCTATAAATGTCATATTTTAACAGAGTCATTGGTACTAATGATTACAAGAATTAATAATATGTAATACTTCACCCTTTAGTGTCAGCCTTGGTGCACTGTATGGACCCCTAGCACACATGGTGCTTGCCTCAGTGTACCACGCAGTTGTGAATGTCAGTAAGGATGCTAAAAATTTAAAAACTCTCCATCCTGGGCAGTGATTTGAATCTAAACCCCAGCATTATTAAAGGAATAAGGGTCTTCTTCCTCCTCCTGAGGCAACCAGTTGAGCCTCAGCTGTTTAGATAGGGGAGCTTTGCAGTGTAAATAGTGTGGAGCAGCAAGACACCAATCTAAAACCCATATCGCATGAGTTCTTTCTATGACATAGCGCAAAACATTTTGTGTGACAGTTTTGTGTGAATTGAAATTATCTTACATATTACTTACATTAAAATAGTCTGCCATCTCATTGTACTAACATTAAGTAAAGTTTTCCACATTCAGTAAAGACATTTACCTTTACTCTGGATAGAAAATTAGACAGTGCATTTTATCACCAATTTTGAGTCACAAATAAGGTGGTTTAATACAGATCATTCCATTCAGAATCCCTCTCAGGTAAAATGTAAAAATATGAAGGCAGACTTCATATGCTAGCAGCACAAGCAAGAATTTGGTGTTACATATTTTTCATTGGAGCTCCACCTCCATTCCCCATACGCCTCTCTGGAATGCATGCGGAAAATTTTGAGACCAAAATTGAAGTCAGTGTTAAACACACACCCTTGTCATGCAACCTTGTGGTTACTGTTCTGAAGCAACTTCTACCAATTGTTACAAAGCACAAGAACCAGTACTGGTTTTATTCATGGACCCAAAACTTCTGCCATGAGAAATGGAAACACATTATACTATACACTCTGTTTTCAGTGCTATAAATTTTGAGTAAGTAAGAAGATAACCATAAAAGAAAATATGATTGTTTTCTACCATCGTTTTCTTTTACTTCCACACTATTCTTAAAATATAACTTATATGATTCCCCCATTCCACTCCATCTCACTCTGCAAAGATGTCCAATCAGGCCATTGTTAATATGAAAAATAAGGAATGTCTATTTTATAACTTCAAAAAATTTGGGATACGATACCTAGCATGATGATTATTGCAACTTTGCTCCTCAACAAATTGCAACAAACCACTATATGTTGTTCACAATTCCTAACATGCTGGACTGAATTCCTGTTCATTCATTCATTCATTTATTATGCATTCTGTCAATCCATACAAGGTAAATCAACCTATAGGATATAGAGTTTGTCATAATGTTAGTGTAATATAGATATAAAATAATTATATCATAAAGTAAATCTTACAATACAATTGAGCCGATTCTTGATTGCCTTATATACACATAGTGTATTATGCTATGTTTGACAATTTTTAAAATTAACTGAGAATCATTGTTCACACTACCACGAATTAAAAATGTTCAGTCACAATGTAAAGTGATAAAAGGATACTATAATATAAAAATTAAAAAGATAACTAAAATTACTGCCCAATGTCTTATATGTACACAGTAAATATGCTATATTTAACAACTTTTAAAAATTAGCTAAATATCACTGTTCACAGTCCAAAGAATTCAGATATAATACATTATAATTCAATGACATTGTATTGTAATCCTTATGTCGTACAGTAATTAAAGTACTCTTCCAGTGAGTAAAATGAATTTTCACATAGGAAATTTTTTACCAGAGATACAAACCTTGTGGAATTAGTAAACTCCTTTTTTATATATGCAGGAAGACTATTGAATATCTTTATGCCCATGTAGTGCACTGCAGTCTGATACTGCTTTAAATTGACAGAAGGCTGATGAAAATTGTGATGTTGTCGAGTACAAAGGTTATGAAACTCATTATTTGTGGTAAATAGGTCCTTGTTTTTCATAACAAATCATAGAAGAAGAAAAATATACAGGGAGGGAAGAGGGAGGATTTCCATACTTGTAAATAGTTTTCTACATGAG
>Ga0123354_10005655_pt1 | contig 18263 bp, 12 predicted proteins | sample TergutLab28metaG_2_FD_97872 | JGI IMG/M metagenome (GOLD analysis project Ga0123354, IMG submission 97872) | Labiotermes labralis P4 segment gut microbial communities from Petit-Saut dam, French Guiana - Lab288 P4 | ecosystem: Host-associated > Arthropoda: Insects > Digestive system > Gut ...
ATGTGTAATTTTATTCATCATACACACAACGGGATGGACCCCCTCTCCTTTGGCTGCATTCCTGCGCTATCGCTAGATACAGCTCACAGCGACCTTGGCGAGCATCTGCTTGCAGTATAGTGGTTGGAAGTTATTGGACAACTATGACACGTGTGCGAGTGTTTTAGTAGTTCTATTTAATGGATTTATGTCACTCACAAGTTACTTTGATGTTATGTACATATATTAACATTACAGAAACCACATATTCCTTCCAGTTTCAATATGTATTTGGTAATCAATAAGTGAGTAATAGCTGTCAAAGTTTCAAACTTCTCAGGCCAATATCTCCGTAACCATTGAACTTTGGATATAGGTGTTCTGGGTTATATCGTTATAGTTTGACCTAATGAACACTCTCCCGAAGTTAGGTCTTTTCTTCCTGGGACACCCTGTATTTAATTTTACTTGTGCACCCTTTTTGATTTCGTAAAACGATACTGGGGACAAGCATGAGGAGCCTTACTCGTCATAGTTTTCTTGTTGTGCTGACAATTATTCGAGAACATATTAAAAAAATATTTCTAACTACAACATGAAGCCCTGCAGTGAATAGACAACCTGGCATATTAATTAAGTTTACATAGAGACGGGAATACAAGTGAATCCATCAACATACTTCACCTAACTTAATTTTATTGCTGCCTGTGGACAATTCACTATGTAATACCAGCAAAGGCGCTAAATGTTAAAATTAGGTATGTGTTTAATTACAACCCACCACAAACTCCTACACTTTTCGATCTTTCTTAGATCATCTTCAGGGAAATCTTTGTATCAATAAAGCATATAAATACATAGATAAGTAAGTAAATAGATTGAAACATTTGTCCATAAATTGTGCAGATGTTATAAATTTCGTAAACGTTGAGTTGGATCATGAGTTATGAATCTCGTAGTGTTATAGATTTTACAGCTCTTCATATCAGGAGTAGTTTTATTATGGTAGCCAGCATGATACTTTTGCTGACTACCATAACTACAGGTTTAATCCATTTAACTATTTATCGATGTTTTATACATGAATAATTGGTGTAAAAACTCCCCGAGTATGATGTAAGAAAAATCAAAACATTTAGCAGTTTTGATGGATTGAATGTGAAAATATATATATATATAATTTTAAGGTATTGTGCATTTTTTTTTGTATTTCTTAGTGAATACTTCAAATAAATAACGTTGGGTGTGAGAATCTGGAAAAAGGTAATCTCGTAAACAGAGATAGAAAGAAAAATGGAAGAAGGAAAAAGGGAGAAGGAAGGCGAACAAATAGAAAATATGTGAACTATATTTACCTGTCCCAAATTAGTTCAATAAATTGACATTTTTGTTTAACAATACTTTCCTGACAGCTTACATTAAATTCCAGCATGGTTGTGTTCTGAAAGAAAGTGAGCACAGTCTATTTCAGCATTCACCAGAAGAGGCCTTGCAAATCGGAGAACGCCGCTGCCCAAATTGTTGATAATTTTCGGTGAAATGTATTTGCGTGCCAAAGGAATTTTGAGCAATCGAACACGGTCTTGGTTCTTCCTCCATCGGTATTAAAGTTTACCTATTACAATGATAAAATTGTAAATTTTAACTGGAAGATCCTTCAGGAATGTAATAAGAAAGAAGAGAGGAAAACAGCCGAAACTCTAAGAAAGAAATATTGAATTACTCCCTGTAGCCTACTCGCTATGCTATCAAGGCTCCAGTTATTACAGAGAGAGAACATAACACTAAAAAACTGTTAGAAAGCTACGTTGCAAAATTAAGGCTTCTGAGTTGTCTTAAATGTAGCACTTTTAGAAATTTAATAACATTTATGACTGGTACTTGGGCCGGCAAAAGGTATGACTTTTGGTAGTGGTATTATTGAAAAATTAATACGAAATTAAGCTCTTGATTATTATTATGTTTATATTTGTATTTTTTGTATTAATGGTGTTTTACTTATAAAATATTTTGGCTGAGATTAAACTCAATGTAAGAGTTTAGAAAGAGAGCTCAAGTAATGCATTTGTATAATATTTTACATTTTATAATTTACACACTTTGTTATTCATTACTAGTACTTTTGAACTAGAAAACAAAAGCAGTTCTTCTGTCATAAAAGAAAAGTTACAGTCCATGTTTCATATTATGACTTCTAAAAATCACGTAAAAGCAAATGAATATGGAGAATAATACTGAAAAAAAGAATATTTGTGCACATTGATGCAGCTTCACCAAACTTCTGCACCTGCACAAACGGTAACAGATATTTCATACCAAGTTTTTACCTGGTTGTTTTTAGACCAGTGCTTGCGGCTCTAAAATATTTATTAAATCGATCCTTATACTTGGACTTGTCAAAGTTAATAACTGACAATAGTGACTAGCATGGATATGTAGTCGAAAATATTCACTGCTATTGCGACAATTTTCTAAAAGTCAAAAGTTTTAGAAATGGTACTTCAGGTTATCAAATCTTTATTTTTCGCAATTCCCTGTGTTGTTCTGACTAATCAATCACTTTCACTCTTATATATTTCTGCTATTTAACCCAGAACCCCTTGTCTCCGAATTGAGCTTCTTTGTAAATCAGTCGTTGTATTCCAAAATTTTCTACGTCTATTGCTACCACTCCAAATTCATTGCTCTTGCTTTACATTTTCTTCACATTTCATGAATTGTGCAGTTTCTTCAAACGACCAGAAAATATTAAGCCATGGGGCGAATTTTTCTATATTTAGAACAAATATGGATGAAAATGAATTTAAATTATCTGAATGCAGTTTATTGTGTGGATTTCAAAATCAGACATTCGGTTTTGTACATTTCTAAACTGTTTCAAGAGTGATCGCGAACATCATATTTTAAAAATATGAAAGCAAAGGATTTGTGTTATAAAATATTCGTTCAATTATTTTTCTTTCTTTCTCTCTTTCTTTCTGTATTTTGTTTCACGGAAGGCCCGTAGTATCTTCATTTTTTAAAAATCCACAGAGAGGAACTGAGTATATTTTAGTCATTATTCTTCACTGTGATTCCCTAACTGAATGTTTTCCCATCTTGAGAAATAATCTTTTGTATCTCAAAACCAGCAGCAACTAAGTCGGAAACAACAGACAGGAATTTCATCAAAATATTTTATTCCATTTCCTTTGTTGATTTCTCAACAAAAAGTGTTTTTTTTTCTTACTGACTTTTATTTCAAAGCCTTATTGTGAACTAGTTTATAATGCCATTTTTTTTCAGAATAAATTTTGTAAACTACTGATTCAGAACAGGTGACGCCTAGTGCTTTATTAACATTTTTCGCTCCAAATTCTTAGAATTCTGTAGTGCTGGTTCCTTTATTTGAACGTTTTTGTTTTTGCGCTCGTTGAGCCGACATTCCTGACAAATTAAGGGGGTAGCAAAAATTACCCTAATGAAATATCAAATAAATTAGGAAGGAATAAATAAAAAACTTTGCAAATAAATATTTACTTAAAGACATTAAAAGAGAGGTTACATTCCAATTAAATTTTATTTGGAACTGGTAAGTGAAATACTAATATCTGTCTGATCAATTAAGTGTGATTTGCGTAAATCGTAACAATCTCAGACACCTTTTTGGACAAAATCTCAGCAGAATGTTGAAAAATTTTGGGCGTATTAATCTGTGTTATTGTGATTCTAATAATGGAAATGAAAATGTGTAATAGAAGATGCTTAAACATAAAGTTCAAAATATTTAAAGGATTTTTTCCTAAAATGGTACGTTTAACGATTAAACATATGTCACGTACTTTGAAATGTTGACGTCTGTATGTCGTCGCTTATTATTTTATTCAATATGCACATTGGGGTATGTTACAACGGGCAGTTTGTATCTATAAAATCAGGATGCTACAATGTGCACAGAAGTTACAACGAACGCAGAGGAATACTATCGGCCGACGTAGCACGCGCGTGCGCATGACGTTTCGGTCCTTCCCGCTTTGATTAGAGCGTCAGTCATCATCTTTATTATCATTTGTTAGGTTCAGTTATCAGTTTAGTTCAGTTATCTGCTTATTTGTGCAGTGTATAAAAGTTAAATAAATTCATTTTATATAATTTTTACAATTATATTTTTTATTTTGTATTATATTTTACTTGTTTAAATGGTAGTGTTGGATGGTAACTTTGCTCTAGACTGAGGGCCTGAAACGGATTACCCCTAAATACATATATTTCAATGTATGATAGAACGAAGAGTTGCTCTAACGAATCAGGTTTTAGAACCAATTACGTTCATTCTGGCATACCCCATTGTATAAATATGTGTTCACTCACAAACAACGGAATAAAACGTGTCACTAAAAGGTCCAATGCTAAAATTCAGTTCAAACCTTACAACAATAAACTGATCTTCTCTGACAGATTTTCACAAGTATTACACCGGAAAGAAAGTGGACTCAGCACAATTGTGCTCGTATGATTTTTCTTTGACGATGTTACTCGAAGGCTTTTGTTACGAACGGTAGAGGGTTTTTTCCAGTCCTAGTCGCCCAGACGTGTTCCAGGTGGCGGTCTCCTAAGAAATCTACTCTCAACAATTTACTTTGTAATACAGCAAGTATAGTCGAGCAAAAGGAAATAAGGTTGGACAACAAGGAAAAGATATTGTTGCTTGCAATTTCAGCCACACATGTTACAGAGTAACACGTGTGGCAGTCCCATCGTCTCTGACATGTGAACCAGTAAAAGTAATTTATTTTTTAAGGAATCGATAACCGTAAATAAATATCCACCATTTTGTGGCTGATATTCATGTAAGTTATATATAGAAGTGAAGTTCTGCATCACAGAGAAAACGTACTGGCTGCACTAAAAACGCCAACAAGTTAATGATGTAGAGATAAATTATATGCATTTATTATAAGAAAGTACGAAGCCCATAAATAAACTGGGGGTAAAATTCAGAGTTTCTTATTCTCGCTTCATGTAGTTCGCATAGTTACGTCAGGGCATTAAAAGTTTATAACACGTTGTTTGTGTTTTGTGTACCTCATGCATGGATGTAAACAGCCTATGAACTTTGTCCGCACTTGGTTATGTGCTCTCATGAAGGAAATTAGGCTAGAAAAGTAGTAATCCCGAAACAAACGATTTAGTTTGGAAATGTAGAAGAAACATGAACAATAGGTAGCTACACATGCAATAGGCATTTTATATGGCGCTTCGTGACCGTTTCTCCCTGCCACACACAAGCTTCAGAAAAGCGTCCTAACGATTTCGAAGTCGAAAAAAAATATATCCCCTTTTTGTAAGAAAGGAGAATATTTTAGGACAATATATACAAATTGCTTTATTTTCAAAATGTTTTTATTAGAATGGTTTCCATCCCCGTATGTACTGCGTAGTGTTGTTTACTCTCCTCCATCCCACCTACACTCCTTGTTTTCACCATCAAAACTCTCGCACCCTACTTTCTGATATTTTGCTTCAACTTGGCGATAGGCCCAGAGAGAATCACACATGCCTTACTCTTGTTGTATTTCCGGAGGCAGTAGCCAGGTGGATAAAACTCAATAGATCTTACAAAACAAGAGTTTGCCCATTTCGCAGCAGACACAAGTATGCTGGGTCTGTCTGAAGACCCAATCGGATAAATTTTCCGTCATCCACAGTTTCAAAAGTACCTAAAAAAATATTAAGCTTTACTCATGTCGCCGTTGCTTCCTTTAACTCTCATAATATTTAAGGGAATAAATTGAAATATTTGTTTCGAGTTCGTGGAATGAATTATTAGGGGCTATGAGATCGCTTGTTTTACCGCTTGTGGCTGTTTGCTGCGGACGTACGTCAAGAGTTAGGTGTAAGAGAATCAACATAGGGCAATCGCCGAGTTGGAGCAGAATATCAACGAATAGTAGTTCTGCTAAAGGACAAGTTAGGGCGAGGATATGGAATTGAGTTTCCGAGGTACAAGATTGAATAAAGAAGGATGGAAGCCAAAGTAGCAACATAATTTTATAAACAAACAGTTTGTATGAATTGCCTTAAAATTTACTTCATTTTGTCGTAAGAAAAATCAAGTGTTATTTTTTCTTAGTGTTATTTCACAACTCTCAGGTTCCTCTGACACACCTTACATTAGTAAGATGAGCGTAACAGGAAGAAAATGAAATTGGAGGTATGTGTGTAGCATACACATAAGATAACAGGAATGTATTGTATTGTCTTCATGGTGAAACATGAAGTAAGGTCACTTGGAAAACCTATCCATGGGAGGAAACACACTATTACAATGCATGTGAAAAGAAAAAGCATGCGGGATTCAGTTGGATTCCTCTGGCTCATAATATTACACGGGCCGGTGTGAACACAGTAATGAGCTGTCAGGTTCCATAATATTCCGGGATTCGCTTCACATACCGGGCAAGTGTTTGTCTTTCGAGAAATATCTGCTCCATTGACTTAGGTAATTAGTGGTAAAATTCTCGTAATTTTATGCTGTCGAAAACTTGGTTACTGGCAGATACCGCTTAATTTGCGCCACATATTAATGTAAATAATTATGTACGTATATATATATATATTTGTGTGTGTGTGTGTGTGAGCAGTCAGCAATATCACGTCCCAATAACACAGCCGCACTATACACACAGCTGTACCTAAACCTGCTCGTCGTCCCCAGTGGCGCAATTGGTTAGCGCACGGTACTTATAGGACAGTATCCGGGCAATGCCGGGGTTGTGAGTTCGAGCCTCACCTGGGGAATGGTATTTTTTTTAAGTGTAATATTAAATTGGTACTCTTTTGCGTTGAGTAATTATAGTGAAATTCCAATTAATACGAATAGACTTGTTTTTTGCCAGACATTGTACCAAAAAATAAACGTACTATTCTGCTAGTTAGTAGAGAAATGCATAAACAACGGACAGGGAAAAGTTCAATTTTTGACAGCGTGCTAAGATTAGGTTCTTCTGGTTTTTTTTCTGAATTTATTTTTTTCCTTTTTGAATCAAGTTGCCGACGTAGCTGTTTAAGGAAATACTTTGGAAATAACTGTAGCATTGGGGCACAGTGTTTCTTCAGCCGCTAATATTTCTCCAGACAGAAAATAGGTTCTCCAACTTTTATGGGTCTCAAATTTCATTATCATGTCCAAAACAGCTCGATACCAGTACCTGTCCTCAGCCAGATAAATCGAGTCCACATCCTTTAATCCCATGTATTTAGGATCAATTTTAATTTAATTCCCAACCTAAGCTGAGTTATTCTGAGTATGTATTGTTTTTCCTTATGTTTGTTTTTAAATTAATGTCCCGTCTCTTACTTTTTCGACGTATATCATGTCCATCCCTTTTTCCTTAATACTATTGCCTTCCCCGCTATGCAACATTCTTTAGCATGCAGTTTATTCCTCTTCTTAGTTTCCGATGTTGTAGTAAAGAAAACTTGCAGTATATTTTCCTTTTAATATGGTACATCATTTTAACAATTTCTTTATTACAACCAAGATATTTCTTTGTTAAGATTTTTTATCCGATTTAAACATCGCTAGTGCTAATCACGATCAAACGAGTAGACTTCTACGGCCATCTTGTTTCGGCGTTTATTCCAATGAAAATTATCCCGAATTTACCAAGAATTTATAAAAATAAATGCAGCCGTTATGGAGGAAAATCAAACGAAGAGACAAGGATGTGTCCTCCGGATGAATAATGGAATATTGCCTTAAAATAAATCATACATTTTTAAATTTATAATTATGATTTATTGAATCTGTAAAAGTCAACATCTGATGTGATTTAAACTATATTTTGGTTTTTATCTACGAAGTATGCGTCTTAAAGAAAAATTAGGCAAGAGAAATCAATTTCTTCAATGGGGACGAATATTAAGGTCGATCACATGTGCATTTTGAAACCACAAGCCTGACTAACAAGCTGTCATAACACACAATCCTTGTCTTCAGTTCTGTCTCATTCTATGCGTCCTCAATTTTCTTTTACTAAAATTCTATTACGTAATTTGCCCTTGTAATTGATTATGTCATCTAGATTGGCCATCCACTTTTAAAATGAAAAAATAACATGTCAAAAGAGGAAGCGCTAAATGTGAACAGAACTACATCGTTCGATCCTAAGGAAGTACTAGGTGGCAACAACAAGAGTGAAAATCAAGGAATTTATATGCGAAAAGATGAGTCGGCTTATACGATTTCTGATTATGCTTGTGAGAATAAGCTTACTATGGAGCTGGGGATTGTATTAGGTTCATTATACCACACATTTTTAAAACTGGTCCTTCTTACCTCTTCAGGTGCATAGAGGAAAGAATAATCCTATTCGGTTGGGCCAGTTACACAGAAATACTTTCACTGGAGCAGTAATTCTGCCCTAGTTTTTGTACTTATTTAAGATTAATGGCGACTGTTCGTATCCAACATATATCTTATGAATAAGAGTGTACAAGGCTAACCACAGAACCATTAGACATATAAACATAAAAAAAAGGAAATTTAAAAACTAGGATACCAATATATTTCACGTAAAGTAGCGTAACATGATCGCGGATTTCACAAGGTAGCGGGCAACTGCAGATAACCTGTTTCGACATGTGAATGTGAAAATGTGCCGTCAAGGACGCACTGCAAAACAGTCCGCTGGAAGATGGTATGTGTATAGGAAACATGCTGAAGGTCGCTGTTGGCGGCGTGGTTTCTTTTTAGGGTTTAAATTTTTCCGCACCCCAGAAAATTTGTCGTCAGTTGTTGGAGGTGTACGAAACACAAATAACTTCTCTGAGACATCTGAACGAATGATGCATATTCTTCAGACAACAGCAAGAAAGTTATTGACAGGCTGCCACTCTGACTCCCAATCACGTAAAAGGTGGATGACATTGTGTGATGTGCTGGTGACCTCTTCAGAGAAGACAGAAATTTTAAGCTGAAATTTTCCACGGTCTAGACATTTTGCTGGGAAGCATGCACAGTATTGTCCACGACTAAGAAAATTAGAGGAAAATGTGTGTGAAGGCCGCGTGCCAAAAATACCTAAGAGACAATCATTAAGGTCACAATTTAGAAATTTTATGCCGTGGTAAAAGCCGCGTTGCCGTCGTGGGGCAAATGCTTCAATGTGGATCGTGTCCAGTTGGTGGTCTGGTGTGCACCATCTGCTACCCACATGTCATATAGACTATATATGGAAGTCAGGATAAAAGTCTCGACATTACAATGTTTTTTAATGTTTTTCTGACTGTGCATCTTAGTAATTAACCAACTAAATGCACAAATTCTTGTTTTATAATAGGTTTATTATATGCCTCTACATGTTTCGAGCACTATGTGCTCATCATCAGAAGGTCAAAATTGTATTATACAGCACCTGGTATCATCACACCTGTAGGTGGCTGTCCTGTGCACGGGTTGAGAGAGGACCTCCTGAAGGTGAGCACACAGTGCTCGAAACATGTAGAGCCATATAATAAACTTATTATAAAACAAGAAATTTTGCATTAAGTTGGTTAATTACTAAGATTACAGTATTTGTTACTTTATAGTTGGAACCTTTTCTGTATAACAGTATGTGCAGGAAAGAAACAAACCCTCTCACAAGCTTTCCATAACAGTATAACTTGTTAAAAGATATGTCGAAATACTACAAAGCATGTCCTGATGTATTTAGTTATCGAGATACCGTCAGTGTTAAATGATATAACACACTTCTCAGACGAAAAGGCGCTATAGTAGGTGTACTGGAAACAGCAGGATTCAGTTGTGTTCGAATGATCATGGGACGCATGTTGGACGAACATTGCGATTTGCTCTTAACCTTGGATGCTTTTATTGAGAACGCTAATACCGCTGTGCGAACAAACGCGCTCTTACCGGCGTAATACAAAAGCTAATTGGATTCCACGACTGAACCAGCCGCAGTCTTTAAACGCGACATGTACTGTTGTATCTAGGAGTCGTCCTCGTTTTGATAATTTCATGCCTTGAGCAAATTGATTTAACGTGTATTTCTAAAATTAAGTACTCTCGGTGTATGTTTATGATACTTCATAACAACGAATCGCATACGGAGATCTGATGACGAATTTTTTTCTCATATATATATACTTATGTATGTAAGTATGTATGTATGTATGTGTGTATGTACTTATGTACGTAAGTATGTATGTATGTAGGTATATGTATAAATATATGTATAGATATTTATGCATGTATGCATGTAGGTAGGTATATATGCATGTATGTACAATTCCTGAGGCACGCGTAATCTCGAGAAACAAATCTATACGATGTCTTTAACTGTGGACTTAACAACTTAATTTGTAACAGGAAGATACACGGAAATTTCAAATTTACCTTCTTAACTGATCACATACTGTTTACTGTTCAGATGTATTCAACAACGACTTTATTAACCATTCCTGTCTTTGTAATGTTAATAGGCCTAATGGTGTGAAATATCGGGATGCGTAAAAAATTCTTGTATTCCTGGTCATTGAACCTTTGTCGTTCGTTCTTAATAAATTGCGAGAAGTTAACGGAAAAAGTTGAGAAGCCAGTATTCTAAAGAACATTCATCATTTGTTAGCCTGCTGGTTACAGTAGCTCACAAGTTTATAGCTCCGTATGGCTACTTCCTCTTATCCACAGAGGAGTAACCTGGGCGCACAAAACTTCCGTGCCCCCGGCCTGAATCTCATTATCTTCCGTTTTAATTCCTTGCGGTTTTTTTCTGTGTTTCCCACATAACCCTAGTCCTTCCGTTTCTTTTACCTTCGTAAAACGAAAAACGTAAATTCGGCTACTGCCGCTGTGTGATATAGATAAGAGGGACACTTCCTTTTTTGCCGATGTATTCTAGAATATTATAAAATGCAGATTTTTATAATTTGTATTCTGCTTCTGATAACTGTTAAGGTAATCGCGATAAGGAGTGCGAGGAAAACGGAGCGTATGAAACTCGAACGAAATGCTAAGTATATAGCTTTTAGTTTCAAAATCTTAGAGCAGATGTCTCTGCTGTCATCAAGGTTTTGCTGACATAATACCGAAGAAATTATTTGTGGCATACAGCACCAAAATAAATATTATTTCATATATAGTTTTATGTTATTTCAAGAGTAATATTTCCAACGCGCTACGGGCTGGAAGGGTCTGGGTTCGAATCCCGTTGGAGGCAAGAGAGTTTGTCTCTCCCACACCCGACCGAAACAGCCTGGGAACCTCACAGCTTCCTGTACAATGGTCACCGGGCTCTCTGTTGGGGATCAAGTGGCCGAGGCGTTGTGTTAGCCACCCACTCCCATCTAGGGCCGAGGTTAAAAATGAGTAGAGCTATACTTCTGTACCCCCACTTTGACTTCATAGCATGTTGCGGGGAAGCCTTTACCTTTATTTGCATGATGAAATCATGTTTCGGGTCCTATTTATGGGTCTCTCGTTCCCGTCTAATATGATGATGAAATTTAGTCAAAACATTGGGGATTGTTAAGCATATTACTTATTTTAGAAAGCACGTAATAATACAGGGCTTATATATCGTACTTAACTAAACAAAGGGTGCCACATACGTTTTTCCAGTTGTTAGGGTAATTAAGGGAAGCGGCTTAAGAATATCTGGGCATGTAGCAGTTTCAGATAAAACAAGACAAGGAAAGTACTGAACGTTTAACGAACGTTAAAGCGCGTTCGCGCAACCATTTTTTGCAGTACAAAGCAATAAGTATTACATATTCTGAGTGGATGTTCGTAGCCTTAGGTATCCAGCATGCAAGACGCATGTGTCTTATTATTTTGTCATCTGTGGCCTGCATGGCTGTACCTTATTTTTCCACATTATCTCATAAACAACACTAACAAAAAAAATATATTATTGAACATAAAATTGGTTACTCAATTATTACACCAACCACCGCACATACAGAAAATTTATAAAATTTGCACATTAAAACATTAAAAACGCTTTTAATGTGTAAATTTTATAAATTTTATATATGTGCAGTGGTTGGTGTAATAATTGAGTGACTTGACAACATGCACGGTGTAACAATAAAAATATAAAATTTGTGTTTTGATTGTCTCTACAAAATTTGTCTGACACTTTTCTCATTTTAAGAAGAACTGAGCAAGAGGTGATCAAATATGTGTATTGGTTTTCAGGTAAACTATCCGTTATCTCATCATATTTTAATGGAAACAGAATTTTCTGTGGGTATTTTAGAACAATTATCAAACACCAAGTTTCATGAAACCTTCCAGTGGGAGCCGAGATGTTTCATGAGGACGGACGGACAGACATGACAAAGCCAGCAACAGCTTCCCGAAATTTTGCGAACGCACCTAAAAACGTGATCACATGCTGGTTGAGATGAAGATAATTGTGAGTGTCGGGAATACCAACCGTTGAAGTAGGAAAACAGTATTAGAAAGGTAGGCAATGTACATATAAAGTAGCAGAAGTTGAGTGTTGCACAACAATGTTTCTATAGCAAATTTATATCGCCGGTAACAATAAAACCCACTTGGATCTTCAAATAAAGTGCAAGATGCTACATTGAAACAAAAGAATTTTCCTTTGCTCATGGACTTTTTAGGTGTAAAATTTGCTAAGCAGATCTTAAGGACAGGTAAGGAGTTGCGCTGTTTCTCAATTTTTGTCGGTGTTGCCTAAAAACATTTTACGAGATCGGGCGAAATTAATTAAATATTAAGCAGTAATTATTAAGTATTATGAGTGAGTTATTTAGTCGGTATGAAATTTACATCTTTTATGGTTCTGCCATAGTTTTCTACATTATCTCATACACGGAACGGTTTTCGCGGACAAAATTATTGAACACAATATATATATATATATTATGATTTAGTCTACAACTTGTGTCTGAAACAATATCTTTTTATTGTAAACAGCATTCAAAGAGATTATCATATATATATATATATATATATAGGTCTTCATGTATAACATTTTATATTCTTGTCAGATTTTAATGTAATCTGAATTTGCTCGACAAATTCATAATAAAATTATGTCTTATTCTTTACATTAAAAATAGGATTTGTATATAATTTCATGTTGATACTTGATGTAATGCTTATCGGAACCACATACAACTCCGTTTTAAAAAGTTGTATTATTAATTAAAATTATTTAAATCACTATTTCTGTGTAAAATAATAATAAGTTATTAAATTTTAGATTTAATCCACGGTTTTTTTACCTTATAGACATATTTTCCTACGGAAGTTGTATCAAGATCTAGATTCGTTGGTAAGTGTTAGGTGCTTCGTTGCAACGCAACGAAGCACAGAATGCACATCCGTAGCAGGGCACTCTTCGCAACATAACATTACTCAACACGGCATGCTGCCACAATACCCAAATGGTAAAGCGAAATTAATGTGACTTTTTATAGTGTGACTTTAGCAAGGACGATATGGCTCCCTGATGAAGGTCCTAGGACCGAAACATGTCGGAGCGTTTTAATATTTTAATGTGTAAATTTTATATATATGCAGTAGTTGGTATAATAATTGAGTAGTTCCCTCTGTGTCTTTTGGCAGAAGTTTTTCAGGCTGATATTGTGCTGTCTGTTGTTTTTGCCTCACAGTTATTCTTTGTCAACAAACCTGAGCGTCAGCCAGTATTGTACTAAAGGCCCATTCGCGTTTATCATAATTAAATCGCACAAAGTGTAACATTCCACACGCGAAGGAAGTTTGGCCTTTGTTGCCTCCATTATCAGTTTCATCAATTTGTTCACTGTATTATTCAGCATATTGCACAATACATTATCGCCCATTCAATATATTCTAGAGCATAATTGAAATTTGTACAAGCAGGATGTAATAGAAGCAATAGCGGACATGCCAAATTCTTGCGTCTAAATTGCTTTATTGTGAGAGAAAAAAAAACTTTAAAGACACAAGTTGAGAAAGTCGGACAGAAGAAGAAGATTAAAATGCAGAATAATATGTTGGATATGGAGACATAAGTAATACCATTGTTTGAATTGTGATCATAGACAAATCACTCATAAAATACTTCTAACGTTCTAGACTTCTACGTAAGAGGCGTCGCTGAGACACAATTTATCCTAAGATTTTATCGTGGTTTTCTTGATTTTTCCAGGCAACTACTGAAACCGTCTTTCCATCCATTAGAATATAAACCATTACTTCCAAAACCTTCCCAATTTAACTTTCACTAATTTTCGTATTACATAAATTGTGAGGTAAATATATTGACATCTTCCTAAAATTGACAACAAGAAAATAACATATCTGCCACAAATTTTATAAGGAAAATGCAAATATGACTATCCACAGAACAGCGCGTTTACTAGGAAAAACATCGTACTCTATGAAAAGGAAAGAGGTATTTCTAAAAGTAGTTTCATTTTCATTAGGTGTGTGCATGAGGTACCTCTAAGGGCTGTTTCTCTAATACTCTAAAGAGAAAACATGTCCCTTCCTTATACATTCTCTCTAATTGTAAAGTTATGAAACATGTTTGCTTATTTGTTTTGTTGAACTCGATTTGAACACGATCGAAATAACGAGTGATGCTTAACCTTTTAAAGACGAAACCTAATCTGTTTTATATAAGGGATCAGTCCGTACCGCGCTGTAAACACTTCCCACCACGGTTATAAAAACCAGTCAATTATGTGTACAGCAAAGGTCGCTAATCTTAGATCCGTACAAAACACTAAATACAAAGCGAGCACCATGTAGAATTTGTTAATGTTAAACCTGGTGGTACGTAAAAAACCGTTAGGCTTTAAAAGGTTAATATGGTACTGGAGATATTGTATTAGAAGTCTGGGTTACGGTGTTTAAGCCAACATTTTTTATGAAAGGTCTTAGGTAAAACGCCGACAACTTCAATCACGGTAGTCCGTGATCCCAACGATATTCGAACTGGGCAAAAGTCAGAAGCATTACATCTTGATCCAACTTCCTATTTTAATAATTAAAAAAAGGTAAAGTGCTCCCTTGTACAGGCACTGAGGCTCTGTACAGGTCGTACGGCCCATAGGGGGAGTAGAGGTATAGCTCTACTCTTTCTTGACCACGGCACTAGAAGGGAATGAGGGGTCAGCGTCACGCCTCGGCCGCTCTTTACCCCCAGGAAATAACCGGTACCTATTGTACAGGAGGCTGGGTGAGCCCCAGGGCCGGTCTGTACAGGTACGGAAAAATCTCGCCCCCACCGGGATTCGATCCCCGAACCGTCCAGCCCGTAGCCAATTTTAATAATTAACAAGGATAAATTAAACAGGTTTTGTGCTAAAATAAGTTTGTTAATTGAATAAACTGACAGTAACTAACCAGATTCAGTTATCATCATTATCATCATCATCATCATCAACCTTGATATAGTTAAACAGTATTTTGCAACTTCAAACCGTGTCCGTCTTGTCTTTATTTCACCAAATAACACATAAGTGAAGCCCACAAATTTGTTAACTGGACGAGCCGGTCGAGACACCGCCACCGAATGACTTGGCAGTTGCTACTGCTGCGGGAATGTTCGGCAGAGGTGTGAAAACTGTAGAGGAGAAGGCGCGGACCTCCCAAAAACCAGCAACTCACCTTCCTTAACGATGGAGCTGATCCGGGACTCTTGTCTGTGTGATCATGAAGCTTGAATCAACAAAAACTAGGGCTACACTTGCCTCCAAATTAGTGGATACCAATTTCCTTCTGTTGTAAGATTTGCTAGCACTAACGACGGTTACAAATTTCTTAATTTTCTTTAATATACCAAATGTTATGCTGACAAATTTGGTTGTATGTAAGCTGTGAATTCTAAATTACCGGATGCAGGACAGCGTTGCTGTGGAAATGATTTTAAGAAGCAGTTATAATGAGTCTGATTTCAGAAAAATTAAATTTTATATTTTTTCTGTCTACGTTATGACGTAAAAATATAAATTGTTGTATTGCTTTTCAAAGTCGGTTTGCCATTTCAAATGTCTGGGTAAAATACTCGGACAGCCATTCGACGTTATTTAAACTACGTAGTTGGCTGGTTGTCGTTAAATAAACCACGAAACCCAAAGCTTCGTTCTTCCGAAAACACCCATTTTACTGCACTGTCGTGCGGTTAGAATGTTTCTCTGAAAATTTTTGTCTACTCAGAACGACATTCACTTTTATCATCTATTCATATAAATAAACGTCTCTTATTCATGTATCTGCAAGAAACGCACATGTTAGACGTTTTGGTTTCAGTTCAATAAATTTATTTGTTGTGGTCTCTGTGACTCGCTGGTCATTAACAGGCTCTGGCTTTTAGTGCCATCTGAAAACAAAAAGAAGGACAAGAAGCGTTGGACATACGCCATAATACGGCAGGTACAGTGACTACAGTCTATGTGGCGCAAAAAACGTAGTGCATAACCAGTCATTGAGTTAAGACAGAACTGTTAAAAGTAAATGATTTTTAGTACACTGCTTGTGTGTAATGGGTGCCTGGTTATTGCAGCTGCTATTTTTAAAATTTTCCTTTTTAGTGTAGCTTGTATGTTGTGTGTTCGCCGATAATCTTAGCCTGTTTAGGCCATAGTACTATTTCAAAACATGGGTAGATTCATACATGAACTTTTATAATTAGCCATTTATTCTCATTTAACTTACGGTTTTGCAACAGAAGCATGATTTATACTCGCAAGGTTGCAAAACAAAGTGTGAGGAGTCTACATTGGCCGTACAAACGTCGCACGTAAGAAGTGCTTCCCAAGTAATTGTATACTCGAGCCAGGTATAAATCTGGCGTCTATAAATCACGTGATTCAGTATAACCACGAAACACACGTAGGCAGGAACCAAAAAGTCTTTGTTTTACAAATACACAACGCTTTTATCGCCGGCCTATCACGTAGAGGTCCGTGTTCAATTTCTGGCCAGTCCACGTGGGATTTGTAAGAAACTGAGTGGCACTGGGGCTGAATTTTCTTCATTTAATTTTCTCCTGTCAATATCACGCCATAAAATCTCCAAATTTGTTCATTCATTTATCCCCGATACTATAGAAGCTCAGCAGTTGAAATTCTTTTCAAATAACACATTTAAATGTCTACTTGTAAATATGATGTTTATTGGATCGTGTATCATTGTGATAACTGAAGAATAAAAAAAAGCAAATAGATGCCACTTGATATTTTATTGTACTTCTTATAGGCTCAACATGTTTCAAGCTTTACTATGCCCATCATCAGGAGCTCGCGACTATGATGTTGTTAACCACATTGGTCGTGTCGTTCTTGGATTATTGTATGTTCGAGGTGAGGTGCAGTTAGGCTGGAGTAGCGTCCTGGTTGCAGGTTCAAGCACAAGTTGTGCTTGAGCCTAACAGCACCTCACCTCCAACATACAACAATCAAAGAACGACACGACCAATGTGGTAAACAAGCTCCTGATGATGGGCATAATAAAGCTTGAAACATGTTGAACCTATAAGAAGTAAATAAAATATCAAGTGGCATCTACTTGGTTTTTTTATTCTTCAGTCTACTTGTAACACTCGCATATGTATATATATATATACGTATTCAGACTACGTGAAACTTTGTATAATATCTTACGTTATCACCGAGAAGAATCTTTTAAGTTTGTTGGAAGCTATGTAGTATATTTCCAATTGTAATTTATCAAATTCTAACTTAGGTTTCTGGCTGATATTCGCTATCTGTTTTTCTGTCTACTATTATATGACATCCGTCGGCCTACGTGTGAATGCGTGTTTGTCTTTCACGTAGCTTATAAAATGAACAACTGATTTTAACATTTTGTTATCCCGGGGAAGTTGCTTCCATCAGTCGGCAATTCATAAAAGTCCAGAAAAGAGTGAGCCAAAAGTCGCCTTAGACGATGACTACACTAAGACCGGCCCAGTACATTAATAAGAACACATTTCTCTTACTTAAGATACAACAGGGGGGAACTGGCCTTGTACGTGACACAAAGACACGTAGGACCTCATACTAAGAATGAGGTTGTTTCATTATTTATTTTCTGGTCGGACAGTGATTTTTGTCTCATTTTGTACAACGGTTCTTGTAAACTTTCTATGAGTGAACTGAGTGTCACTTCAGACCCTTCAAAGTAAAGTAAGAATTTTTGCATGAACACATGGTGCTTGTTAGTGTAACCGGTTATTGGCTTAAATCTACTCTTAGCACAAAGAAAAGCTCAGCACATGAATTTTAGGGATAATATTAGTGTCTATTGCAGTAGAGATCTGAAAAAT